>JGI24891J29808_1000036_pt1 | contig 177927 bp, 154 predicted proteins | sample FreactcultuFSWF8_FD_29808 | JGI IMG/M metagenome (IMG submission 29808) | reverse complement strand
GCCGACGCCGCCAATGAGAAGAACAAGGTCGTGCAGGCAGAGTCTGACAAGATTGCTGCTCTGCTTGCAGACTTCGAGGCCAAACGTCTTGAGAGGGAGGACCGGCTAATGCTAAAGCTACCCGTAGGGAGGGAGCTCGCCAATATAGCTACTACTGCTCGCGAGACTGCCGAGAGGGAAGCTACGATAACGGTCGTTATCGCTGAGGCCGAGAACGAGAAGGCATTTGCAGAAGCAAAGCCTAGGCCGGATGCTGACAAAGCACCTATCATGTTTACAGACGCCGTGGACAGGAAATTCACCCTGCCTTGGCATATGGCTAAGACTTGGAAGGGCATGGAAGCTTTGATCAAGCAAGCTTTTGTTAACATTGAGCATATCGGGCCTCATATCGCCAATGGCCACTATCATCTGCTAGGCCCAAACAATGAGATTATCCTACCGCAGGTCTGGGAGGTGGCGGTACAGCCTGGGTGGGATATCAAAATGCAACTTTGGCCACTGCCAGAACCGACGAAAGATGGTAACACATCTGTCTCGCCGGGCTATGAGGCACCTCGCAAATCTCATCTTGAAAGGCGCACGAATCCTGCTTCGTCACGACCGAAATCAGATTCACACCAAGTCACAAGGAAGTCAAACAGACTCTCAGCTTCGAGCCACTCAGCAGCGGTCATAGGTTCCGAACATCTCCCCTACGCTTCCCAAGAACGGCGGCTGCTCAGGTCCGATAGGACATACACCGAATCGATTTGGATGGGCGTACATGGGCGCATACCAGAACTATTACCGAACCTAATTGACCTGGATCCTTATGATAAACCTGATATTCCCGCCTTTTGCGAGCCGAACAACGCAGAAGACCAAGAGGAGGATGCCCATCAAAGACTGGGACTTGATACTTGATCAGAAAGAGAAAGGGAGAAGAAGTTTGTAGAAGAAGAAGAAGAAGAGAAAGAAGATGAACAGTTCATCTACTTCATTGGCTGCAGAAGAGGCGTTAGAAGGGATCCATGAACCGGTAAGAACATATCCATAATCTCTTGTATGCTGAACCGTTCCTTCCCAGTTCTTCCTTACGCGTGTCCCTCCGATGACAGTGTCATAACCCTCCATGCCGTGTTTGTGTACTCTCTATTATAATCGTAGCGTCACTCGAGAAGAAGAACGATACAAATTGTCATGCTTTCTAAAGTTGGGCGATGTAGATGTATCATAGCTAGCTCTAAGAGCCTACTGAGTAGTATCAAAGAGCAGCGCGGCACTTAACCGCCGATCACAGTGTAGTTCCTGCCGTTTTTTGTCCTCGCTATCATCAACCTACCATCTCTGTCGATTATGATTGCTCCGTGACCCCTGGTGGAGTGGATTTTGGGTCAGTGAAGATGATTTGGTTGATATTCGATATCACGACAAAGGGAATGTTGACACAACTCAACTTGATACATACGCGGTGAACGGCTGTAGGCTTTTACAGACATCCGTCTTGTCTCCGATTTTACAGTACACGCGCTAAATCGATTGGACAAATTTTTAGTCAGAGACGACCTGCTGATGTTGTTGTCACGCGAACAACCTTCACGAGTCAGAAGATACAGTATTCAGGGGCCAAGCAAGAACATAAAGTTGATTTCTTGTCGAGGAAAGACCAATCAACATGCCCTGAGAAATCGCCCCTGACGCAAATATCTGGAAGGCTCACTTAGCCCTTGAATTTGCGGAAGTGACAACTATGAGAAGTTGAGAAATCAGGGAAAGATTAATAGGCATTGGAAATCCTGCAGCGTAGTTGACTATTATGGTGGACGTGTGGATTGATATCGTGTAATTGGGAATTGTTGAAGTGGTTCAGAGATGAGATGTTTTATTGAGAATTTGAAGATACCTTCATAAAAGAAGCCCCATCGATGGGCGGAATGCTATGATACAGTGGATGAGGCTTCTCGGAGAACTCTGTCGAGAATCAGAGTTGATAGAATAGTCGTCCGTCTCACTATTCCAAGTTCCATGGAATCTGAGTGTAGTCCTCATCACCTTCATATTCCCAGATGTTGTGACCTTTCTCGATGGTCTCAACACATTCGGCCTCTGTGAGAACTCCATCCGGCCCGTGGACATGATAGTGGCAGGCGGAAAGAAGACATGCCCGATTGCTGGGGATATCGTTGCGGTATTTCATTCCTCTATCAAGAAGATCGACAAGAACTGACTTCGGCAGATCCGCTTGGAGGAGTTCGTTTGTATCCCAGATACCGCGTCTCAACTCCAAGAACATGTTGTCAAGAATGAGATCATAGAGCTTGCTGGAGGCCAGGATCTCGGAGAAGATCCAATTGGTCTTGGATTTGACTACGCGATCATTGGTCCATAATGAAGCGAGGATGGTGATTGTGTCGTTGGCCAGATTGACGATGCCTCGCTTGTCCGCGAACAGGTAGAGCTTGAGAAGATGTTCTTCTTCCTGGTCTTCGGATGGCAGCACGATGCTTGGATGGTATAGCCAAGACGCAAAGGTACGGAAGATAGCAGGATCTTCATCATCCAAAGTGATGTTTTGGCTTGTAGTTTCGGCGAAACTGTTGTTGAGCGCGGCCTTGAAGTAGGAAGATGAGTCGCAGAGCAGTTTCTTGTGTATGTTGAAGGTTTGGGTGCTTCCTGGGGGGCCCACGATGATTTGGGCAGTCGGGCCTCCAAGAGCCTCACTGGGAAGACACGGTCAGTACAGTATTGAGACGAGATCAGTGTGATCATGTGTTGCTTGCGTCACTTACATGAGTGCCATTTCTGGAGTTTGCCCGAGCGGCAGGGTGGCGGGAAAGGTGACTTGGAGAAAAATGTGTCGAAGAATGGGCCCAAGAGTTGTGACCACTCCGATGTGTTGTGCGCAGTGGAGTGTGAGAAGTTGATGGTCGAAGTTCAATCTGCTGGCGTTGAAAGTCAATGACACTTGACGAGATTCTGATACAACTCAGCGAAGTTGAGGTGATGATGTCCGAGTGAAATCGTTTGTAAAATTACTCACTTTCTCTCAAGAGTTCCAAGAGAGCGATGAGAAAGTGATGAGAAGTGAATGAAGCTTGCCAAAATATTGAGCCTCCCAAGGATCAAGTTGCGGGAGAAAAATTAACACAGGCAAGAGGAAAGCAGGGAGTCAACGTGCAAGTGACATAAAGTTTTATGAATCAGAGAAGTAACGATCGACAGCAGTGAAAGACGTTCTTGCCCGTAAACATGAACCGTTCTCGTGATTCAACGTCGATTGGCTTGGGGTGTGTGGAAAGTAGTAATCGCATCAAGCAACCTTCGACATGTCCTGAAGTGCTACAGGGCCGGATAATCTGTCTCATCTTCTTTTAAATACCCTTCAAATTCCTTTATCGTTGTGAAAATCGTACCACTTCCAGTCGACTTGTTCCAGCGAGCCCTCTTGTTCTGGTCTCACATTACGCTTCATCTCTATTCCGTCGAGACAAAGGTCAGCCGGATACTGACCGTTGTGTACGTGGTAGCGACAGATTGATTGCATGCAAGCGTCGAACCACTTGAAGCTGACATCGTAAGCGTGTTCTCTCTTGAGGAGGTCCAACAAGACCTCACTCGGGTAATCTTCAAAATCACCCGACTCCCAGAAGTTTTCAAAGCATCTCTGCTGGTGTCTAATGTTGATAGTGATGTTGTCGAGAACAAGATTGTAGAGACAGGAGTTGCGAGGAATAGATGGCAGAAATCTTTGCGCAATCACGTAGTCCACGGGAGCGCTAGTCCAGCGCGACGCGATACATGTGACCGCATCATTGGCTAGACCTTGGATGCCGAATCGGTCGGCTAGGATGTAAACCTCGAACAGGCGGGCTTCTGTATCGTTCTCGAGGGACTCCTGATCGATTTCGTGTTCGAAGAGCCATGCAGCGTAAGTACGGAAAACGTCAGGGTCTTCCTCATCGAGATATATCTTCTGCGTTGTTGTCTCGTTGAAGCCATTGTTCAAAGCGGCTTTGAAGTATGTTGAGGTCTGGCAAAGTAGCTCTCTGGGTAGGTTGAACACCACTGCGAATTCCTCCTCGCCGACTATGATCTCAGCAAAGGGACCTGCGATGTTGGCCCTGCAAATATTTGAAGATCAGCATGTTGATCTCCCAGTTGATATTCGATCTTACCTACCAGACAGACATGTTTCTAGTGTGTTGCAGTGAATACAGGTGGCCCGCAGAAGTGATGGTTGTGAGTTCTGACGACGACGTACACTACACTGCTGGAAAAAGGTTGATTCGCGCGTCGATGTGGATGGGGTTCGAAATTTCAGGACTGATGTTTTATTATCAGCTTGCGATGCAAAAATCAGGTGAGAGCAGCTGATGAACATACCAACTTTGTAGGTTTAGCCCGTTCGATAACGACGACCTCTGAGCATAGGTACACGCGCGAATTTGACACTGTGGAACGGTCTTGGATGAATTTCAGAAGTCAGTGAAGGAGATGAGCGAAAGATTTGAAGAAAACACCCATGTCTAGCTCCTTGGACTTTGTGATCGCTCTGGCGTGTTGTTCTCGCCGGCGCTTCACTTCTCTTGACTTGTTTTCGAAATTCTTCCTTGGGTTTCACCTGACCTGAGACTAGGCGCTGTTGATAGTCGGACAACCACGCACAAACTTTCTATGTCCTGCGCTCGAACTAGGCTCAAAGCGTCCTTTGTGAGACGGGAAGCTGGAAGTGAGCACTGGAACGGGTAAGCAGCTGGCGAGCTCATTACGACTGGCATCTCAATACCGACATCAACAACGACGCCAGCAACGTTCTGGAGCATCTCTGCCGTTGTCGACCATCTCGTGGACAGCCAGAAGTCGATTGCGCATGCAGAGCAGATGAGTATCATCACTGATATCTCGAGAACAAAAGCTCCATTGACGCCCAACATGCTACACATACGATCGTCAAATCAAGATGTCTATTTTCCTGGGAGCACATTCTCCAGTCCATGAGCAACTTCCCACCAAGCGCAAGAGAAGCGACGACGAAGAAAGCTCCACACGGAAGAAAAAAGCACCAACCAAGGTACCATCAACGCGAAAGTCCAGGGCAGCGAGAGAATCGAGAGACTATACGAAAATAGCATCAGAGCCATCGAGAAAGGATTCCAAGCTCTTGACAAGAGAGTCAAAAGTCTCAAATGGCCCGATATGAACGACTGCATTCTGACACTTGCAATCGACGCCTACGCAGCAGCTGCTACCGAGAATCTGCCGAATGTGTTCAAGCTGAAAGGCATGGATAACGGATTCACACTTGCATTTGACCTGACGATGGCTATCGCTGATATATCGTACACAGACCTCGAAAAGACTGCTAAAATGTCAGGATGGGGCGATGCTGAAGCATCCTATAAGGAGCTAGACAGAGTTTTGCTGAGCCTCATCCCAAATCGTGAGAAGCCAACAACCAGCCTGGCAAGTCTGCCTGAAGTGCCACTTCTTCCATGGACGCCCGATGGTGTTGATCCCAGTTCTTCTGGGACCGGACGACCCGGCACTTTGCATCAAGGTTGGACCTACGCGCAGAAGATAAAACGGGAGAAGGACAGACGCGAGGCGAGGCGGGTCAGGAGAGAGACTACACAGGACCGGGTGTCTATTGCTCTTGCTGAGTTGAAGGAAGATAGAGACTACCTGGACGCCTACGGTATAGAAGGCTACTTCCCAAAGAGCATCGCAGCTCTGGAGGGCATCCTCTCCGAACAGTCCTCCCCTGGAGCAGCGTCTCCATCAGGGGGTAGCGCTTGGGGTACATCGTCCCTCCATAGCTTCGAAGTCCTAATGTTGACTGCCAGTGCCTACTCTTCTGATCCCACATCTTCGACCTCTTCTGTGTTATCTCCAAGCTCTTTCATGTCCAACTGGGATAGGTCCGTCAAGGTAGATGCCTATGAAGATGAATCGATTTGGCCATCGTAGGCTCGCCGTGATAAGAAAGGGTGAGGTCGCCCGAGTGACGGTATCGACCACACCGCTGTGGTTGCCGGACAATCACGGTCATGTCATGGAGAAAGCGCCCACAGCCCATATGCGCTCCACGAAAGCAACCATGATGTTGTTACATAAAATATTGCTGCTGTCCAAACGGCTGTCGGAAAACGAGTGCGATCTTTCCTCACGGATGTCCAAAGTCGAAGTCGCTTGCTTATCCCCCGCAGAGACTAGTCCCGATACGACCACCTCCTCCGCTCTTATCTGGGGCTCCGATTGGTTGCGGAGGCCAAGCGATATCTGCCATTTAGGCAAAACTGTTGCCTTATGCATCTTGTGTCCCGCCGGCCCCGGCGGTGCCTGTGATAGTGTCTCCTATCTCGCACCCCGACGCTTGTACCTTCCTCAGCATGTTGGGAGAAGACTGCCGCTTCTGCCCGCTCAGAATTGCAGGAAGGTCCAAGGTGAAAACGGCGATCCTTCACCCACTGTTTGACATGACTTTGGCATATTCTGGGGCAAACAGTGGTCCTCGTGGCAGTTGAGTTCAGGGCCACTGCTGATAGTATGCACAGGTCAAAGCGATGACTATCATTCTGGGGTAACCTGTTGCTTCCTTATATCTGTATAAATGCCCGTACGAATATCCAATTAAGTCTCCACTTCCCAGTCCGTCTAATTCTCTATACTCGTGGTAGTCACAGCACAACTTCACCATGGCATCGTTTGCTGCTGCTCCTCCAAACACACACGCAGGTGGAGACGATGAAGCCCTTCGAACACATGGAACTATACCGATGAATGACACAACCATCTACGCCGATGAACGAGTCAACATGGAAGAATACAAGAACGCTGTTCCCTGGTGGAAGCGGGTGTACCAAGACAGTTTCACACAGATGATGCTCTTGTCTATGCAAAGTTTCTGCGGTCCGGCCATGGCAGATGCCATTGCTGGTAAGTGGTCTTCAATATCAGTCTGGAACGTGTGACTGATCATCAACAGGTCTCGGTGGTGGTGGTCTTGCCTCGGCCCAAACGAATAACATCGCCAATGCAATCAACTACGTTATGCTAGCCTTGGTCTGCTTCCTTGGTGGTCCTCTTGTGAACAAGCTGGGAGTAAAATGGTCGTTGGTCATCGGAGCCATGTCGTTCCCAATCCAAGGTTCATCATACTACTGCAACAGCAAGTTTGGAAACCAATGGGTCAGTACCAATCTTGGTCACCCTGGAACACAGCACTGACATCAAGTAGTATATCATCTTCGGCGGCTTCGTCTCTGGTATTGGCACGGGATGCTGGTATGTTGCTGAATCTGGAACCATCATGAGTCTTGCTCCTTCAGGTGCTCGTGGCAAGTATCTTGCCTTCTGGATCGTGGCTCGTAACCTCGGTCAACTGGTCGGCGGTGCTATCAACTTGTCGAAGAACCATCTTAAGGGTGCTGACGCTGGCGTCACCCCTGACACATATATTGCTTTCCTGATCATCGAATGTCTTGCGTGAGTACATCTGCTCACTTGAGTCGCGAGAACATGACGCTAACAGCCATAGACTGCCGTTCGCTCTCATGATTTCTCCTCTCGAACGAGTCGTCCGATCAGATGGTACACGTATTCTGGTCTCCGAGAGGATTGGAACCAAGCAGGAGTTCAAGCTCATCAAGACTACCATGACTTCCAGTCTCATCGTTCTCTCTGCTTTCTGGGCCATGTGGAGTTTCTTCGTACGCATTTCTTACGCTTCTTCGAGACAAATATGCTAACAATTTTCATAGTACTCCGGCACTTGGAGCACTTACCTTGGAATCTATTTCTCCGTTCGTGCACGTGCTCTATCATCATTGATCTCGCCTTTCTTCTGCATGTAAGTACACTCCATCTATACCTTATCACTGTTTACTGACCTTCACAGTGTCGGATGCTTCGGTCTCGGCTTCATTCTCGACATGAAATCACTCAGCCAACGCCAACGCGCTCGCGTCGGCCTCTTCGTCGTCGTAATCCTAAACCTCGGCGTCTACATCTGGTCCATCATCATGCAAGTAAGATTCAACGCCAACGACCCCGGCCGAATCGACTGGGACGATTCCCTATACCCTACCTCCTTCCTACCCTATTTCTTCGTCCAAACCACTGGACCTTTGTCTCAATCATATATGTACTGGTTGCTGTCATCTTTCGCAACGGATGCACAAGCAAACGTTCGCAACGGAGCTGCATTTAGATGTCTGGAGGCGATCGGACAAGCAATTTCTTATGGTATGAACACGCAGACGGAAGCTAGTCCTTTGATTGGCTTCTGTGTTAGTTTCGGTCTCATGGCTTTGGCTACGGCGCCGATGATCATGTTGACTAATAAGACGCCGGATCGTATTCCTGCTGATGTTATTCTTGAGGGGCAAGAGGCGTTGGATGCGAAGATTGCTGATGAGTCTGAGGTTGTTACTGGAAAGGTGGACCAGAAAATTTAGGTGGATGGACCATCTAGCAGTACTGTTTGGTCTGATGGACATGGTGTGCATGATTAATAAGAGTTGAAATCTGAGATACCTACACAATGCGAGTCGTAACACACAATCGTAACAGCGGAGAACGAGGCTGGCGACAAAGAGTAATGTAGGTTCTTTTGGAGTATGCATCTTCATGAGCGACTCTTCGAATTACGTGAATCTGACTTTTGATTGATCATGTATATTCGTGTTCATTTATTGTGATCGAAACTGTAGTTTCTCTCTTACGAGGCCAGATCGCGGTTGCCTCCGTTTCTGCTCAGATCGTTCTTGCCCGAAGAAGCACCAAAGCCCTCAGCCTCTAGAGCCTCGACTGTTGTCTGAGTGTTTCCTGATCCGGCCTCGCGAGTAATCTCCTTAGGCTTAACTTCCCTGTCGGCGAGGATGCTTCCTTGAGCATCAGCATCAACCTCGGCTTGACTGCCTTGAATTGAGCCACTTGAAGCCTCTGTCGATGACCCGCTAGATGAGCCATCCTTGGTTACGTACGACGCCTTCTCGCCGAAGGGCTTGCTGCTATCACCTCTCTGGAACATTTCCTCGATCAATTCATGGCGTCTCAATGCCAACTTCCAGTCGCAGTAGGAATCGCTCTCTCCCTTGGCGTAAGCCTCGTAAAGTCTACCAACGTTCTGTGCTGGGTGCTTGAGATCGGAAAGAGAGTCCGAGGGCAGGTCAATGGTCTCGGCGCTGTCCTTGCTCATATCGTGGAATTGGATCTTGACACCTTCATGGTTGATGTCGAACATTCCGCTGGGGCATGTGACCAAGATCTCACCCTTGTCGCCGTGAATGGTCCACCTGACGCCAGGCTCGCCAGGGAACTGGGCTGCAGAGCGAAGCTCGTAGTTGACGAGGGCGCCTGATTTGAAGCGACCTTGAAGCATAATGTTGTCGGGAGTGTCTTTGTCGATGGTCTCCACCACCTTGCCGTTCTGCTTCAGATCGATGAGGTTCATGCGAGGACGCTCAATTCCCATGACTGAGCTGAAAGCCTCGAGCTCACCGAAAGTCTCGAGCAAGCAGTTGAAGCCTATCACAGTTAGCATGAAAAGCGGCACGGATTGAACATTCTTTTCTTACTGTGCAAGAAGAAGATTGTGGCGGAGTTGCCGCCGGCCTCTCTCACGACGATGTACTTGAATCCAGTAGGGATAGAGTCACCTCCAGCGATACCAAAGTTACCCTTGAGCGATGTGCTCAGAACCCTGCCGAGCTTGCCATCGGCAATCAATCCCTTGATGACCTTGACAACAGGACTAGCCTGGCCTTGGGATCCGAACATGGTTTTTGATCCCTGCTTCTCGGCCAAAGAAACCAACTCTCTAATTTGCTCCATGTTGGAAGCAAGAGGAAGCTCAGTGTAGATGTTCTTGCCAGCTTCGACTGCGGGCTTCAACAGCTCGTAGTGCCTCTCGACACCAACAACGCAGACAATCAAGTCGATGTCCTTGTCATTGGCCAAATCCTGTGCGGAGTCATAGGCTTTAACCTCGCCAGGGAGCTTGTAATGCTCGATAGACTTCCTTGCGCTCTCGACAGATGAGTTACAAAGAGCCTTGATCTCGTAGTGCGCCTTACCCTGCTCGGACAGAAGGTAAGGGAGATGAGCAGCGCTGGCCCAGCTTGTGCCCTGCGAGTTGGTGGAAAGACCGATGAGACCGATACGGATTGGAGACATGATGAAATTGAGATATGATATAGTTGAATGAATACTGGAGGAAAGTGGTTGTTGCTATGTGGTTGAAGTCGAGCGGCTGCTCATGTCGTCATCATACTTTCATGTGGAGCTCTCCAAATCCACCCTTAAAGAGCAAACATATCCTACAAGTCAGATCATCCGTCAGAGTAGTTGAGCGTCTGAGATTGAGCTACTTTGCCAATGCTATCCGCTCATTAATTGGTATGAGACCCTCAAGCGATGTTTGTGTTGACAAGAACACAAGTACTTGTGAGTTTCTCACAATGCTGACTGCCGCGATCACCTCGGCCCGATGACATCCCCCGGATTTGAACGACGGGCAAGGGCGGCGACAGACGTCCCGCCAACTGCTTCTCACCAATTTTTTTTCACAAGACGTCGATGGTCAAGATGAACGTGCTTTCTGCACAGGCGAGGCGCTTACCATCGCGTCATTGAAGATGACAGTCGATTCATGTGTTCGCAGGAGTGCGGGAGGTCCAAAGCTCTGACGGGCCGTCGGGTTCCTGGATCTTGAAGATAAACTTTTGTCTAGACTCACATTTTTGCACATGCACCAATGGTAGAAGTACCGTACCTTTGGATGTGACTTGAGACAGGACATGCTGCACTCGAATGGCTTGCAGCAGACTGGCGACAGGCAACAAGTCTTTCCTTGAGCGAGCCGATTATATTCGAAAGGGAGAAGCCAGAAGACAACGTCAACACTGACTTGCACCAGCAAACATAATGTCCGGCAGTTTGAAAAGTATCATAGGGCTGTCACTGAGTTCCCCAGAAATGCTTAAATACGAGCGAGCCGAGGGTCGAACACATTTCAGCCGATTCTGGAAGCATTGGCAACGCCTGGCTAAGGACTTCCCACTTTGACATGCTTTTGTAGATTCTTCGCTACCACTCTCTAGATTGTGGCGCTCTCGTCAAAACTCCTTTGTAGCTTCACTGCCCTAAGTCGCATCTTGCATTCGTCCTAAGGGCAGGATATACAGTGGCAATCTGCTTGCCAAGCAGCCTGACATGCTCTTCTGCCCTATGTCAACACCTCGATGTGTCCAAGCATGGTAATGAGATTTGATCTCTAGATCTACATGGTATGATATATATATCGTCCGTTTGTCGTCCATAGTTCCTTCCGTCATCTCATCATCTCATCTCACATTCGTTTTCTTTCCATCGGTATATCTTTCTACCAACCACTTTCGCTACAAGATGAGACCTTCTACTCTCCTTCTCGCCGCTTCCGGCTCTGCAGTCCTTGCTGCTCCTACTCCTAGTCTTCTCGGAGACATTTTGAGCTTGACCAACAATGTCATCACCACTGTCACCTCGACCATCACCAACAACTTGGCCCAGCAAGTTGCCCAGCTCGGCTGCACTCTTCAGACCAATGCCAACAAGCATGGTCAGATCATCAGCTCGGTTGCTCTTACCGTCCAGGCCATCGAGGTCGCCGCCAAGAGATTCACTCAGACTTGCAACTGGTCCAAGCCTGGAAAGTCATACATTAATTGGTCTACCTACAAAGCCAACGGTGTTAACCTCGGTGCCTGGTTAGAAATCGAGGAGAACTAGTGAGTAGATTTGAAGCTATAGCTCAATACGACCTCGTGCTGACAACTTTTAGCGATACTGAGTGGTGGGCCGCCAATGTTGGATCTTTCCCCGATGAATGGACCTGGTGTTCCACCGTTGGTTTCTCCGTCTGTGGACCTCTCCTCGAGAAGCGCTATGCTTCGTTCTTCACCACTGCCGACATCGACAAGATGGGTGCTAAGGGTATCAACACTCTCCGTATCCCCACCACCTACGCAGCCTGGACCAAGGTCCCCGGCAGCATGCTCTACTCCGGTAACCAGCAAGCTTACCTTAGAACCTTGACCAACTACGCCATCGACAAGTACAACATGCACGTTATTGTCGGTCTCCACTCCCTGCCCGGTGGTGTTAACACCCTTTCCATTGGTGAAGCCTTCGGACACGACGCCTGGTTCCAGAACGCCACCAACCTCGACTACAGCTTCAAGGCCATTGACTCTATCCTGACCTTCATCAAGACTTCCGGTCGCCAGAACTCTTTCACCATCGCCCCTATCAACGAGGCCAGTGACAACTTCGCCGGGTTCGCCACCCCTGCCGGTCTTACCAACGACGGTGTTAACTGGATCAACACCTACATCAACGGTGTCTTCTCCCGCATCGCCAAGGTTGATAAGAGAATCCCTCTCATGCTTCAGGACTCCTTCTTCAGCGAGCAGTTCTGGTCTCCCTTCTACGCCGCTGGTACCAACCTCGTCATCGACTCTCACATCTACTTCTTCGCCGCCGCTGGTGCCTACTCCCAGTACGTCCCCGCTGCCGTCTGTGGTCAGGCCAAGTACATCGGTCAGGGTGATGGCAAGTTCCCCGTCTTCATTGGCGAGTGGTCCCTCCAGACTCTCTACAACAACACCATCGACAACAGAAAGACTCTTTACGACACTCAGGTCTACGCTTACCAGAAGTACGCTTCCGGTGGTGCTTTCTGGAACGGCAAGATGTTGAACACCAGAGACACTGTTGATGGTGAGGGCAAGCTCCAGGACTACTGGTCATGGGAGGGTCTTTCTGACGCCGGTGTTGTGTCTACCACCTTCAACCAGAGCTACTGCTAGATGTCTAGAAGAGAAAAAAGGAGTCTGAGGATATTTTTTGGGATACCACTTTCGTTTCGAGTTTTGACAGTTAGAAGGTTGAGCACAGAAAACCACACCAATATCGTATATAAATTTATGATCTGATTTCATCGCAACATCACGCTTCCAATATCTTCATCGTATCTCGTCTCTAACGTAACAATTGTGTTTGTTGATCAGGTTTTTGGTAGAGACTGGAATCTCCTCAACGCCGCAGATGTGAATGGTTCCAACTCATTCTCTTGTTCATTCACTCGCGCGATTGAAGGGGCATGAAATATCCTTCAACCTTTCACTCATATGTCATATCGGTCTCACTCTCAGCCCGCTCTCACACACAACTCCTACCTCCTGTTCTCCTCTTTCCCCTCTCTTTCCCTCATCTTCTTCTACACCACACGCTTCCACTCTTTATCTTTCTCTCTTCTTCACCAAGTACCCTCACTTGCACGAATACTCTGAAGGATCGCGCAACTCTGGCTGGGTGCCGCAGACAGAGATGTCCAAAGCTGCTCCTAAACTCTTCAACAAGAACAACACCATTAAGGGCGAGACATGTGTGCACGATCTGTTCAACCTCAAACACAAAAATCGAGAAGGTTTCAGAGCACGCAAACCTCTGCCATGGATTGTTCACCGACAGCTATGTCACTCGATGGCCGGCTGCGAGGTCGGAGCAGAGGGAAACCTTGACGCACTTTTGGCAGAGAACAACAGAGACAATCACGCAGCTTACCAGCAACTGCACGATGACTACGCCAACTTCGTGAAGTCCAAGCACAAGTCTGCGGGCAAAGAGCGCAGCAAGTCTACTGTCCGAGCTTCGAACCCTGCCACCGAATCGCCCCATCCGGACACCGAGTTGATTAAGACAGCCGCTGGTCGCTCGGAGAAGTGCAAGTTGACTGTCAACGATGAGGAGGTTGCTCGCCAGCGTCAAGCCCCGATCGCAAGATTGAACGGGGCTTTCGCGAAGATGCCAGACTTGAAGCTGCTCATGGCGAACCAAAAGACCAAACACTGGACCAGTCTTCGGGTGTTACTGGCAAGTCAATTGTTGCTCAGAACAAGGAGTTGCAAGACGAGGTTGCTCGTCTCAGATGAGAGCTTGACGGGATCAAAAAGATGGTGGTCAATAACCACGGCAAAGTTATCCATCTTGCCAAGACGATTGGCAGCTCCGTTCGTAGCCTTACAGGCAAACATGATCGCTACAGGGTAGTGAGAGATGTTCGTATTCGTGCACTCGAGGATGCCTCGTCGGGTCCTGTCAGTCTCGATGGACTATCTGGCCACAATGAAAAGCACGGCGAGGACAGTCCCACGACTTCTGACGGCCACATGTTAACTTACGATAACTTGAATGCCAGCCAATCGCTCACCGGTGACCTCGGCGGTGTCAAACCGCGGTTGACTGCAACCTCCAACGGCACCGTCCAGGACCAAGGCTCTCTTGCCGGTAACCACGAGCCTACCATGCCTATTCAGAACGCAACCTTTGAGCCCGAAAGTTCACCCATCAATGAGAATAACGGCCACAAATCCACAACCTAAGATCATCTTGGAGAACTTTTGACGATAAGCATAATATTCCATGATCACGACCTTGCATTCTACAACCAACCGAAGAAAGACACGGCCGCCACTTCTTTCATCATTTTGTTTATTCCCTGCCATTTTTCACGGACAGATCAGACGCGAAACACACACTCAAAATATTTCGGAAAACGCACAAAAAATCGTCAAAACGTCAAAACCATATTCGAATTAACGCCACTGATATTTCACTTATTACATTCACGACTACGAAGCTTGCTTGCGAGGACGTGCACATTTTCGACCTTGCGCAAATATAATGAGAGGTTATTCAGAAAACATTTGCATATTTAGGTTGGCACGAGCGAAGCAGGGCTTACAGCTCCTCGGTCGATAACTTGATGATAGGTATCGCTCTGACGAGACCGAGCGGACCTTGAGAAGTGGCTAATCATGTAAGGGTTGTTGCCGTGCTTGTTTAGTTCTCGTCTTCTCCTATGTTTTCTTGGTTAAGAGTCTTGTTGTTTTACGCGTTGCCGGTAAAGCATCAATTAGTCTCGCTTGTAAAAATGTACAATGTCTTTAAGATCAGTGCAGCCATCCACTGGGAAGTACTGACTTTCACATTATCAACCACGAGTAATCACCATCATGAGTAGCACAAAGTTTTCAAGGATCAAGTTGGATTTTCTTATAAAAGGCGACGGTCCGCTCCCAAAGGGAATGCCGTCAAGCCTAAACAGTATCAAAGCTCAGCTGCATGCGCCTTTCCCTGTATCAATTCCATGCGATTCCCAAGCCATAAGCTCACGCTGGTGGCTGCGTGCTCAACCATCGCCAGCTTCCGATTCCCAGGCCATAAGCTCACGCTGGAGGTTGCTTGGCTTGTTGGGTGAGTTGGCTGCAGAAGATTGCTGGGCTTGAGACGAAGCATCAGGTGTGGGCGAGTCGTATGGAAGGTCGAGAAGACGTTCGCCGACATCTGAATCAGAGTCGTGGCTTTCTTCCTTATCCTTTGGCTCCTTAGAATCGCCCTTGTCGGCATCGCCCTCGTCCTCATCATCCTCGTCCTCATCTTCCTCGACCTCGTCATCCTCATCGTCACACTCCTCTTCGTTGCCAGCTTGCAGACATTCTTGGTACTTCTCCTCGAATTCCGCGTTAAAATCCAGCTGGTGCTGGTTGTAGCGTCTATGGTGTGCCAGAACCAACTCCTCATCGGTAGGTTTACGACCATGGTTGGTCAGGAAAGCGCGATGCTGAGCCTCGTAGTCTGCTTCAATCTCGGCGGTGTCCTTGCGGGCTGACTCGAGACTTTCCTTAGCCAGGCCAAGATGTTGATGTGGTGAAGGTCGTACACGCGTAGCGTTTGAGTGCGAGTTGATGATGCGCGCAAGCAAGCAAGCAAGCAAACAAGCAAGCAAGCGGGTTGTTGATGGTGATGTTAAAGCGCGCGAGTCATTGCGTTGACAAGCAAAGTTGACGCTGATCAACAGTGACAACACTTCACTAAATGTCAATCACTGTCCAGCTTCCCATTCACGTACTTCATTCAGTTTTGCGACCACAGCCGGCTCATGCCTCGAGTATCTCTATGATGTCTCGTTCAGAAAAGACGACTGTCATTACTGAGTAAGCGCACGAGTGAGACTGGTTGATTGTGATCTACCATCTTCAGTGAAGCAATGTCCAGTGAAGCAATGTCCAGTGTGCCCAGTGAGCTCATGTTCATTTACTCATCAGATATATTTCACAAGAGCTTTCGTGGGAAGAACCTGTATCTGACATTCCCAAGGTAACACTCTGTTCAGATGGCCTTGCGAAAAATCTGCAATGCACCGCCTGTCGTAAGGTGCCGCTCGTTAGGGAGACGTTGCGAAATCATTGTGACCCATCATCGCAAGACAGTACTCTCCCGAAAAAAATCTACCAAAGCCTGGGAACGACGCATGGCAAGAGCTCGCTTGCTTTTTCAAAGATACATACAAAAAGCCGAGAATGTTGCATTGCAAGATATTGGTCTTACGAAAGTACATGCAAAAGATCAATATTGCAAACTCTGAAGGAAGTCGACAAAAGTCCGAGAATACTGCATCATAAGTACTGTAAGATACGAGTACGCTTTGTCAGCAGCACAGACAGCAAAGCGCAGCAGAACCGAGCTCCCAACCTCCCGACGGACCTTCCTCGTCCATCATCAAGATGCACGATTTATTTCCAGACCTTCACGCTGCCAATCAGAGCAGAATTGAAAACTATTCTCACCGGACGTTCATCTATCCATCAAAATCATCTTGCTCTTTGACAGTATGTAATATCAACGGGTGGGAGGCTGAGATCGCTAGGAGGTGATCGCAACAAGGAAAAGATGGGTTTGTAACCCACCACAGGAACATCGAGCTCTCAGACTCCGGCACTCCCTCTGGATTTATACACCAAACTGCACAGTGTTATTCAACCTTGGATGATTGTCCACTGAAAGCGACATCTCGACATACTCTCTCTGGCCCTGCACTTGATTGTGAAAATCATCTTGCATTTTGACAGACTATTTGGCCGTCCTCTGGGAGGATGGGATGCACAACATACTCGCTATCGTCTGCTCCAAGCGTGTTACAGCTCCCTGTAGTATGTTTGTCTGCTCCGATTGCATCGGCAACCTCGCTGGCAGGGTCAACTCTGCTTCCAACACTGGCTTTGTCTACAAGCACGTCAAGTACCTAATAGGCACTCTTTGCAACGTCGAAGCAAAAAAGCGAGGTATGAGCAACGAGATTCTTGCTTCCCATGCAAACAGAAATGCGCTTTATGCACAGGTCGAGAGGGACCTTGCCGAACAGGGCACCTGGCTTGCAATGGAAGAACGCTTTTACCGGCAAGATTTACAACATACCCACAGAGCGCATCACATTCAGATACCACACATCTCACCCGTCGCCCGATGCGTTCTTTCCTTACCCAACATTCAACAACGCCTGGCTCATTCGCACAAAGAACAACGTCGGTATTGTCGAGCGACCATTGAATTATGCCAGGCATATTCGACTTCCTACTATATTGTGGCTACTCCAGCGCAATCTTGACATCGAGGAAGGCTACGAGTGCGTTCGTCAGAAAGGTATCACGCCCAACCTCGAGGCTGTGATTGCGCATGATGCACAAGTCGTCAAGAACCCGAACGACATACTCCAAATTCGCCACAAGAGTGCTTACACGCAGTGCAATTGTCTGAACAAGGCTTGCAACACCAAAGTCTTCTTCGGCTACCTCGAGGAGTGGGTGACATGCACATTGCGCAGGATTGAGGATGATCCAGGTCCATGGGACAAGGAGAGGAAGTCGTACCACCACATTGGTGGCAGATCCGGTCATCCTCAATGGACCCCTTGGGTTACGCAGAGGCTTTGTGTCAAGACGTTGTACTATATCGAGTACCTTGGCCTCGATTTCAAGGACTTTTCTCAAATAAACGGTATCTTCTACTTCTGCGAAGCTTTCTTAATGCCCGAGAACTGGTCCACCTCGACGGCCTACGCCGTGTGCGTTGATCACGGTGTTCGTGTCCACGATCTTTAGAATGCCGGTGGTGATACCATAGACACGCCGGAGACAGTGTGAATCCAATGTATCACCGTCGCGTGTATCATCAAGTGCACTGTCAAGCCCGACGACAAGGACACCACGACCTTCACCGAGCTGAAGGAACCATCTGCAGAGTCCCCACTTTTTCATATGGAGCTTATTGTGCCCGACACATCTTGTTTTGCGTTCGGTCACTACGATTGTGAGCGTCCTATATGAACTGAAGCCCACTCCATCGCCCTGGAGTTTGAATCTCGGCTAAGGTTGATGAAGTTAAGGTTTCTTTTTCCACCTGGAATGGCTTCATTGATAATGTCTTTTCTGAATCCTAAGACGGTCATGGACAAGTGACTTCTACTTTCCTCGTGCCAACTTCTGCTCAAATCCAAGCTATAACAATATACAGTCCAAAGTCAATACCAGATCTATCACCTCATAAACCTCTACCAGGTTTCTCTTCACCAAAGAACTCCGGATTCACACCCTCCCACTGCGGATCCCTCAAATGGGCCTTCAACAAAGCATTCGGCCAACTAACCGCAGGAGCCTTCCCCGGCACCTTAACCGCCTGCCCAACAACCACATCCCCCAAACACCTCTCAACATCCAATCTCGGCAGCAACGCCTCAATCTCCTGACAATAACCTCTAGCCTCAAACACATCTCTCAACGGAGCTCCAAAATCCATCAGTACAGCTTGTCGCACTATTCTAGCCAGAGGAGAAATACGCTCCGCGATACCAGGGGAAGTGTGTAGGGCGATCGCCGTCCACACTTGATGGCGTTTTTCCGAGGAGATACCATGGGAGTGCAGGTGAAGGGAAGCGGCATCTGCGCCTTCGACTTCGAAGCGTTGGGGGCCGTTGTGGAGATTGCAGGCGCCCATGTCGTGGAAGATGCAGGCGATGAAGAGGAGATCTAGATCAGGATGTTTGACGTAGTGGGAAGTGGGTGTGTTTTCGACGGTGATGAGGTGTTTGGCGAGTAAGAAGACACGGAGACTGTGGTGGAAGATTGGGAGGGGGAGATTGGTGTAAGCTATTGAGAGGGCGGTCTTGCTGATGGTGGTGTCGGGTATGTGGTTCAGGACGCTTTCTGGAAGGCTAGGCGTGTTGGCTGTTGGTACTGAAGCTTCCATGTTTGATCGGAGCGAATTGATAACTGCTGTTTGGAAATCAAGAGTTCAGCGTTAGGCAATGGTGCGCCTTATATAGCTTTTGCAGTGCTCCATATCACGAGAACATCAACTTAATATTGGTCAATGCTGCTTTGACATGTCGTTGTCGCGCCCTGTCATTTCCAAATCTGTCAAGAAGATGTTGTGAACGTTACTTTTTCCCGATAAGAACAGGCTCGAGAATATTACGACCTGGAGCAAAACACAAGTTGAGAGCAATGACAGCCAACCCCAATGCGACTTTTCTTGCAAGACTCTTATGGAAGTCACTCGTTGGCGGGGCAGGGTCGCCTTCCTCAACATCTCGTACTTGGATTGTGGAGCTTGTTGACCAAGATGTGTTACACTGACGAGGTGTCAACCAAATACTGATCTAGAGATTATGTACAAGATCGGAAAGAGTCATAAGAACTGACAGTCTCTAGTTCTTCTTGACATCTTCCTCGGCATTCTCGACCACGTCCACCATGAAACCACCTCCTAGCAGGATAGCCGGCTCGTCGATACTGTGATGTTCATAACTATCTCCAAGTCAGTCTCTGTCGTTTCTCCTGGCGGTTAAAGCGAACAACATACCTCAAAGTACCCACACCGCCAGCATCAAGCAGCATACTAGGGTTATCCGCGATATTCTTGTTGATCCACCTGGCCGCAAACGCTCTCAAGATATGTCCATGTGCCACAATCAACACATCATGCGGCCCTGCCTCTTTACAAGCCTTCCCAATAGCATCTTTATGATACTTCTCCCTAATCTCCGCAATAACAGCATCCAAGCGTTCGGTAATCTGATCAGGACTTTCACCACCAGGACATCCATCCTTCCAAATATCCCACTTGTGCAGACCAGCCTGTCGACGTTGCTCACCAATATACTTGGAAGTCAAACCCTCATAATCGCCATAATCCCATTCTCTCACTGATTCCGTGACTTGCACTTTTGCCGACGTCTTAATATTTCCATCTTCATGTTCGGCGTCCTTTTTCCATGGCATTGGGTCTTTGCAGCCGAGGTTTAGGAGCTCGAGTGTTCGTTGCGAGCGCGTGCGGGGGGAGACGTAGATGTGGGCGAGGTTTCTGGGCACGATGAGGCGGTCGTCGCCGACGAGGGCGTTGCCGGTTGCGCGGATGCGTTTCTCGCCGTTCGAGGTGAGGGGGATGTCCGAGGTGCCGGTGTGTCGGCCATTGAGCGACCATTCGGTTTCGCCGTGGCGGATGATGAAGACGCGGGGGGTGACTTTCTTGTCGGCCATGGTTGTGAGTGCTGTAGGTACTTGAGACTCGCGGTAGAGAGGAGGAGTAATGGTTTTGTAATTGAGGTGTTGCTCGCGGCGGGGTCCCCGGATGTAAGTGGGATTGATATGCTGCTACGTCATCGATGGAGACTTTTTGGAGAAGTATGTCACTGCTCGTCGGTCTTCATCTATTCTTGCACATCCTTGCCCGTCAACTCCGGTCATGACAATAATGGAGGTTGCAATACGCGTTAGATAAGGGGCATGATGTTCGTTAATTTTGATGCATACTGTATGAGTACGATGCTCTAGGAATACAAGATGTGATGGTATACACAGACCGAAAGAATTCCTAGCAGTCAGATGGTGTAGTATGAAGGACCAGTGTGTAATTCTCCTGGTAAACGCGATCTGCAAACCAAAATGGTCTCAAATGCTCGGATTAGGATTGCTCTCAGCGTCTCACAGGCTGTTTACTGCTGGGAAGCAAATCCTCAGCCATCTCCCGGGAACGCTGCGTTCTCACAGGTCGCTTGCAAGCCGTCGGTGCAGGGTGAATAGGTTTTGTGTATGCCAACCAACGCGATTGCACATTGTTGACAACCATATTTGAAATGAAGTAGAGTAACAAACCAGCAGGCATTTGCAAGGCTGGTATAAAGGAAAGAGTAGCGATAGTCAATCCAATCCTTTGTGCGTTTGTCGGTTTTGACGTATTTTCGCGGCCTGTCGACGTGGCTGCTCCGGCTATACGGGGTGCAAAGTAGATGCTGGCGATGAAGGTGCTGCTGAACATGATGGGGAGGATGAAAGTAGGGTCCGAGGTGGTCAAGTCGGGACACCAGAAGAAGCCTTCGGTCATGAGAGTAGGGTCGAACCAGGGAGTGTTGGCATGATTTGCTGCCACAGAAGCTGCTTGTTCTACTGAAAGATTCGCTACAGCCTCCTGTGTTGTTGATGTGGAAGAGAGAAGGTCCGGAGCGAACTCTTGCGTTGGCTGAATAGGCTCGGCGGCATTCGACTCCAACATGGCATTGGGCTCAGAGGCAGCTGCTGGTCTCTCCAAAGCTTCTCCAGAGGTGGGTTCAGGGGCAGTTTTCGGAAGCAACCAGCTTACAGTCCAATCAAAAGGACCCAGAATGAACTTCAATAAGCCCTCTTTGGCGCCCATCAATCTCCTCAAGGCATCAGAAACCCAAATCGTTGAGGCGAACATCATGATTCTATGACCGCCCCACCACCCTCGATTGAACAGAATGGATTGCAACCGAGCTCTGACAGTGAAAGAACTGAGGACCATTTGAAGTTTCCCCACAGCTTGGGGTAGACCTTGAGACCTGATATTCCGCCTCAGGATGCTCATATGGGCATCCACGAGGGGTTGGATTTGAGCGCGATCAACCAGCTTCTCACGCAAAGGCTTCTGAAACACTGGGTAGATGAAGAATGATCTGACCAAGACGGCGGAAAGCGGCAAGACTGCAAACCAGGGAAGACCGGTGGCATGGAGGGTTTCCAAGAATGCAGCTGGTACCAAGGCAGCAGAATTGGCGAAATCCGAGCACTCGGCGTACACGGCTGGGTAAGAGAAGTGTCGAGCGCCATGAGGTTTCCGGGAGATAAGTGGTCGGACAGCAAGGAGACGGCCCGCCGGCCTTGCTAACAAGACCATGTTCTATGACAAGTTGGCAAGACGAGTGAGCAAAACATGTGATGTTGATGATTGACAGAAAGACATTGATATTTGCCATGGCCGGGGTCGGGAGCAGCCGGGGCCGAAGGCGGTGTTGCGGGCCGACGATGCAGGGACAGGGTGGGCTGATTCTACTTGAGTCATTGCGTGACGAAGCTTGGAAGCTGGAGCTGTCCAGCAATACGAAACAACAGGTGGACAGAATCGCGCCTTGTCACACATCGACCATGACATGAGAGTCATCTTACAATGCCTGGACTAGGACTGCTTTTACCACTGGCGGCAGTGCTCGTCGGTGCGAGCTATGTACTGCTGCCATACTTTGTCCGATTCATTGCACAGAATGTCGGCTCCACAGTACGCGCCAGGACACAAACAAGGAGAGAGCTGCTGCTCAAGAGAGCCAACGATGAAGAGTCCAAATCACTTCCCAAGTCGAACAAGGATCGTCTAGCCAAAGGAGACTTCAAGGGAAAGCCTGCACATGAGTGGGAAGGCATCATTGGCTTCTTCCACCCCTTCTGGTGAGTTGATCGACCATGTACCCCTGTCAAGATACTGACACTCGGTATAGCAATGCCGGAGGTGGTGGTGAACGTGTCCTCTGGGCAGCCATCCGCGCAACCCAGGAACGCTACCCCAAAGCTCTCTGCGTAGTCTACACAGGCGACCACGACGTCGACAAGGACACCATCATCGCAAACGTCAAGAACCGCTTCAACATCCCCCTTCACGCCCCTCGTCTCACCTTCCTCTACCTCAGCACCCGCGACTTCCTTCTTGCTCAACACTGGCCACACTTCACCCTTCTCGGCCAAAGCATCGGCAGCTTAGTCGTAGGCTGGGATGCCTTCAATCTAGTCGTCCCGGACATCTTCATCGATACAATGGGCTATGCCTTTACCGTCGCTTTCTCGCACTTCCTCTTCCCTGATGTGCCCACCGGCGCTTATGTCCACTACCCCACCATCTCCACCGACATGCTGGGAAGTCTAGACGCTTCCGGTCGTGGTGTTAATGCAGGCTCTGGCAGTGGTTGGAAAGGAAAAGCCAAGAAGGCATACTGGCACCTCTTCGCCCGTCTCTACAGCTGGATTGGCGGTGAGATCGACGTCGTGATGACAAACTCCACCTGGACACAAAACCACATCAAAGCTCTTTGGGGCAGCACTCGCCAAAAGAGACGTTGGACAAAAGACACCTTTGTCGTGTTCCCACCTGTCGCGGTCGAAGAGTTGGAACAAGAGATTGAGGTCTCGGAAGAGTCCGAGAAGAGCAGGAAGAAGGACCTTCTCTACATTGCACAATTCCGTCCTGAAAAGGATCACCAGAACATAATCATGGCGTTTGCAGAGTTCCTGCGCGATCACAAGACTGATGCAAAGGATACGCCTAGATTGGTGCTTGTGGGATCGGTCAGAGATGAAAAGGACAAGATGTTGGTGTACAAGTTGCGTGTGCTGGCGCGCGAACAACACATTGCCGACCACGTCGACTTTGTCATTGATGCAAAGTGGTCGCAGATTCTGGATCGCTTGCGAACTAGCTGGATCGGCGTCAATGGTATGTGGAACGAGCACTTTGGTATTGGTGTTGTCGAGTACCAAGCTGCTGGTTTGATCTCCGTGGTCGACGACAGTGGTGGCCCCAAGTACGATATTGTGGTTCCGATTGATGGAAAGCCTACTGGTGAGTTCTTCTTTCCCCTCTACGATGCTTCTCACAAGGACTATACTAACACGTGTTTCCTAGGCTTCCACGCAAAATCACCTACAGAGTTCGCCAAGGGCTTCGCCAAAGCACTTGATCAATCGCCCTCAGAGACACTGGCTATGCGCAAGAGAGCAAGAACCAGTGCAAAACGCTTCTCAGAGGAAGTGTTCCGCGATAGCTGGAATGCGCAGATGGACAGATTGATCCAACTTCGGTTCACACCTAAAGGAGAGCGTCAAAAGCTTCATCTGGATTAGACTTAGATTCATATTTGATGTTATGATGTGCCATTATTTGCTCTATTCTATGTGATCTATATGTTCCATGTGTTCTATGTGTTTTATCCTATGTCATTACCATTCAAGTCTCCTCCTTATGATCTATCCTGTGCTGCTGTAGTCTATCACCGCCTTGTGTTGTCTATTGTCTATCTCCCTCTATGACCCCTTCTATCAAGCTACAACTCATGTTCTTCAACCTGCACTCTACCCCGATTCAACTTCCCACTCTGCAACCTCCTCACCACCTTCACCACCCTCGACCTCACCGAAGTCTGCTGCCCACTCTCCCCACGCTCAAAAGCCCCATCAATCTCCTCCAAAGTCTTACCCTTAGTCTCGGGCATCCCCCCCGCACAAACCACCACGGTCAACAAACTCGCAGCCCCAAACATGAAATAAATTCCCGAACTACTCTGCTCCAAAAACACCGGCGTGGTAAACGCGACGACGAAATTCACCACCCAATTAGAAGATTGCGCCAGAGAAGTAGCAGGGGCTCTGGTTTTCGGCGGTTGGATTTCCGAGGCGTAGATTTTTATTCCTACAGCCCAGGTTGTGCAGTATGTTAGGGCGAAGATGTAAATGAGCACGATGACGAGCCAGCGTGCTGGGCCGTGGTCGCCGTGAACGACGCCGGAAGCGTATAAAGCGGCTATTATGAACATGGTGCTTGAGAGTAGGATTCCTCCTACGATTGTGGAAGTGCGCCGGCCCCATTTATCTGCTAGAATGAAGGCGGGGATTGTGACCAGGAACATGAGAAGAGCTGAAACTCCTGATGCGAGGAAAGAGGAGGTAGATGAGTTTAAACCGGCTTGTTGGAAGAGCAGAGGTGCGTAGTAGAGTACGCCATCGATACCGGATAATTGTTGCATGCCCATGAGGAAACAACCTAGCAATGTGCGTTTGCGGGTATCTTTTGCGAATACTGCTAACCAAGAGGTCTTTTGCGGGTCGTGGATGCTTTGGCGAGAGCGGATTGGCGTTAAGGCTAGAGATTCTGGTTCTTGAACCTGGAGAGTGGAGGATTGCTTTTGTTGGTCGTCTTTTTCACGCTCGGCGTCGGCGATGCCTAGTTTTTCCCATGCGTCGTGAGAATCGTCCATACGGCCTTTGGTTTTGAGCCAGCGAGGAGATTCAGGTAGGAAGATGAAAGAAAGAACGGCGTATGTGAAGGCGAGGAAGCTCTGTAGAGCAAAGGGGAATCGCCAGCTGAAACTCGTGGTGGAGGAGCGCACTGTGCCGTAGCAGATGAAGTAGCCAACTGCGATACCCATGGTTACTAGCAGTTGTTGTACACTGGCCAAAACACCTCTCTGTCTTGCTGGAGCAATTTCGCAGACGTAGACGACCAGTGTGCTTAGAAAGAGACCTTCTCCTACACCAGTGATGCAGCGGCCTACGAATAGCATGGCTAGGTTTTGCGCACCTGACTCCAAAGCAGTTCCAGTCGCAAAGATCAAGCCTCCGATAGAGCACGTCTTGATACGACCAAGGTAGTCTGCCACGTTGCCAGCGAAGAAGGAAGTCAATGAGGCAGGTATCAAGATCGAGGAGACCAAGATACCGTGGATGGTTGAGGAGAGAGGGCCGAAGGAGTCAAGGAAAGTTGGCATGGTTGTAATAGGTCCAATGCAGCCGGTGTCCAAGCCGAAGAGGAGTCCTCCTACTGAGATGAGGATGGAGCATAGGATGTATGGCGCTGGTAGCCGCATAGTGATTGCCTTTATTTTGATCTGGCTCTGGACCTCGAGAACGAAACCTAGAGAAAGATTGATTCCAAAAGAGCTCTCAAGCTCCGTTCAGAAATGGATGGAGCAGATGGTTTTGGAAAGAAGACAGCGGAGGAAACAACGATGGAAAGAAAAGGTCAAGTCAGCGCACCAAGTCTCAAGCTGCTGCCTTTAAATTTCTTCTCAGTATTTCAGTTGTCGGCCTACCTTCATGTCTATTACTGTTATATCCATGCGGGTTGTGGAGTCTCCCACGGGGATGAAAAATCACGATAACATTTTTGGTGGGTGATGGATCTCAACAGAGTCAGTGCAGGTATCGAGGAAGGTTTGCCGAGCGGCTCACCAGTTTTTGGAAAATCCTCCGACAAGGCGGTGAATCACGCAGACTCGAGTTTAGGCAAAAGAGCGACACCAGTCACCAGGGCAGAATGATATTCACCTTCTGGTTTGGGTTGTCGGATCTCTTGAAACAAAAGATCGAAAGGGTGCGGACCGAGTGAGCGACATGTAGCATCGCAACGGTTTTTTTTGTTGCGACCTGGCAAAGATAGAACAGACTTGCAGCAAATCGTGAGTCCCTGCATCGCCAATCTTGCACGGAGTTTTTACCACATGTTCAACTTTCTTATCACTTATCCTGTTTTTTGCTGAAGCCGTTGTATATAGCCTTCTCGCGATGGAGCTGCAAGTCAAGATACACAAGCATCTCATCGATCTTAGTATACGCGCCCTGCCCCGCAGAGGAAGCAGACAGATCAGGCGGGCTTGAAAGTGTGTGGCTGCATGTACTGCGTCATTGCTCTAGTTAATCAATTCTTTGAACAAAATCGCTGAGCAGTCCACCCGTGTGAATTCTTGACACTCTCGTTGTCTCTTTTACAAAGCTTAATTCAACAGCTCTGTTTTGACAGAGCACCTTTTCATCAAGATGGACAAGGTTACACAGGTTGTCATCTTCTCTTCGACGGCCATTGCCCTCTATGGTTACGATCAAGGTAGGTAGCCCGATGAGGAAATGAAACCAATGCTTACCACCTTCTAGGTATGATGAGTTTGATCAACACGAACGAGGATTATCTCAGCACAATGGGCCTTCCTGAAGAGAGTCCCATTGTCGGTCTCATCGTAGCCTTATACTACTTGGGTACTGCCGTTGGAGCTGTCATCTTCTCCTACTTGGCAGACCGCTTTGGAAGAAAGCCTGCTCTTTTTGGATGTCTTGCTATGTCGTCTCTCGGAAACCTCGTCATGTTCATTGCCGGTCTTGGATATTCTCAGGGCGCTATTGAGGTCATGATTGCTGGCAGAATCATCATGGGACTCGGTGTGGGCGGCGTTGACTCGGTCGTTCCTGTCTACAGCTCTGAACTTTCCGAGGATGAAGCACGTGGAAAAGCGCTTGCCCAAGAGTTCCAAATGAACATCTTCGGCTTGAACATGGCCTTTGCTATCAACCTCGGTTTGACTGTAGCTCTGGGCAAGTCTAACCAGTGGGCCTGGAGACTTCCTATCATCATCATGCAGGTCTACCCCGTCCTCTTGATGGCATTCATTGGTATCCTTCCAGAGTCACCAAGATGGCTCGTCTCCCACGACCGTAAGGATGATGCCAAGGCAGCTCTTGCCAGAATCTATGGAGAAGACCAAGCCAAAGAGACTCTTGACAATCTCATCGAGTCTAATGACAACGAGTCTTCCAAGTCTGTCAGCTACACCAACATGCTTACTCCAGGCCATGCTCAATTCCACCCTACAATGATCACTGTCATGGGTCAAATTAACCAGGCTTTGACCGGATACGGAGCTGTCTCGGTCTATGGTCCTCAAATCTTCGAGCTGCTCGGCTTCGATACTCGCATGTCCGAGTACCTCACCCAGGGCAATTACGTCTCTTACTTCATTTTGATGACCTTTGCTTGGCTCTTGGTCGATGCTGTCGGTCGCCGCAAGGTGTTACTGGGAGGGTCTATTGTCTTGACTGCCTGCTTCTTCTTGCTCACCTTGTTCGGAGGACTGGCTTTCAACTCGGAAGATCTCGGCATTCCAGAAATTGCTGTAGCTATTCCTGGTATTGTGGCCCTCTTCGTTGCTACTGGAGCTTTCGGTATCGGCTGGCTTGCTACCATCTGGGTAAGTTCGACCATAATTCTGAATGTCTGTCTCGTATCGCTAACAGAAATATAGCTCATTCCTACGGAGATCTTCCCAACCACAGCACGTGCTCAAGGCACCGCAGTCAGCGTCGTCGTTTGGGGATTGGCCAACTTTGCTGTCACTCTTCTGACACCCATTCTGTTCAACAACCTCAACTACTGGCTCTTCCTTGTCTTTGGCTTCACCAACCTTTTTGCTGGCGTTACTACATACTTGTTCCAACCGGAATCTGGTGGTCGCAGCTTCGAAGAGAATCAGACTTTCTTCGAGGAAGCCAAGAAGGCTGGCACATGGAGAGTTGGAGGTGTATTGGATGGAGAGTTTAAGAAGATGCCATACCCCAGCTCAGAAAACGACGACAGCGAGAACACACCCTTGTTGAGAAGAGTGAGAGATCAAGTCTCTGCTTGAGTCTAGAGACGGATGGAGGGATCTTCGAAGGAACCAGAATGATTTCAGATGATGAAAAATGATGTTATGTTGACTTTGATGATGGGATACAATGAAAAGTTGAAATGAGGACAGTTAGCTTAGAAAGGTGTGTTTGCTAGGATGAGGAAATTAGTCTGGCTATCCATACCAAAACGTATAGAAATGCACCACGAAATAAGACCAGAAAAGTTGAGGTGTTGCTTTGGCACCTGCCTCATAACAAATGTGACGTCACGGGCACTCAGCCTCGATTGGCATTTCCAGTTGTCGATTCGAGGTTTAAATCTGACATCTCTCCCAACTTCCCACTCGTGTCATTCATCATGGCGCGTCAAGAAAAAGTTGCAAGGTCGATAGTCTACGCGATTCTCGAGAATGACGGCGCGAAGGTTCGCTCGTTGCTGTCGCGTATACTTACGGCAATCGCATATTTCTTTGCTTTGTACCAACTGTCTCTGATCAGACTGCGCAATGATGTGTTCAAGAACTTGCGCAACAAATGGCAAGTGGACGATGAAGACTACAAGGACAGCTTTGGAAAGAAGAATGGACTGCAAGCAAAGGGCGATATGGGCTTCTCTGGCAGCGTGAGTATGTTGGGTTCGTCAGACGCACAGAAGACTGACCATATGAACAGACATTCTACACAACCTCTGACGGAGCATATCTCGTAAAAAGTGTCCCTCGAGGATTTGAGCATTCCTTTTTCCGTGACGATTTTTTGGAACCTTACTACGACCACATGTTGCATCATACCAAATCACTTCTCGTCCGCATCACCGACTTCTTATCATGGTCCCGTTTCGGCGTTGGCGGCATTCTTGGAACTGCGCCGACGCATCATATCGTCATGGAGAATATTCTGATTGGCAAGGACAAGGACAACACATCGAAATGGGAGACTTGGGACCTAAAACCTACTTCCTACTTCTTCCCGGAAAGGGACATCGCCGGTGGCAAGCTGACATCTGACGACACAAAGGACCGCTTAGCAGACAAGTTCGAAGACAAGATCCTCCTGACTCAGTCTCAGGCAGACGAATTCTTTGAATTGCTCTCGCAAGACACCGAACTGCTTGAACGATGCAATGCGGTTGATTATTCCTTGTTCCTGGTCAGAATCCCGCTTATCAATTCGGATGGCTCTGCTGCTTATCAGAGTCAGGAGGAAGCCATCCAACAGTCAGAACGGCCTCCATTTGTGCCCCCAACCCATTCCTGGCGTACGGGAGTCTACTCTGCTGACCAGAAGTTCGTATTCCGTGCCGCCGTGCTCGACTTCTTTTGGGCCAAACACAAGCTACACGCTAAGGCAATGACATGGCTGATCAAAGCATGGAATTTGATTGACCGTCAAGGCCCGATGAGCATTACCACCACCCCAGAAGAGTATCGTCAGAGATTCCTCTCAATGTGTCACGAAATGGTCGAGATAAAGGAATAAAAGAACGACCATAAGGTTCCTAGCGTGTCTTCTTTCCGGACCCAGACAGTCGTATCCTTAGTCTCTATATATCATGCTTTGAATTCGAGCACTGCCGTTCATGTATAAGCAGGGTTGCACTCGGCCCGGGAGGGAACAAGCTGTGCCCAGACAGCACTGCTAAACGGACCAAAACGGTGAACATGATGGCTCTTTTTCGGATTAGGGGCTCGCCTTGCTACCACACAGTCATCGCAGCCCTAAAGCAACATCGATCAGTGCCTTTTTGGTTTGAACAGGTCTGTTACACGCGGGCGGTTGACTCTGACTGTTGGCAAAACCCTCGAGTTCAGGCAACAGACTTGTAGCCAACAAGCAATACAGGATACTATTTTTGTTTGTTCTATGGACTGTGACGAACATATTCTCCATGTGATTGGCAAGCTCCAACCAACGGTCTGTAGCTTTATTACTGGCATCCAACCGGAGTGCGACTCCATCTCCGCCCTCCGCGCCATTTGATCATTTACTTACTTGACATGCTCCAGACCTTCCCTCCTTTGATCTTCATCACAACCACGTAACAAAGAGCGCACTGTCAACCATCTGAGGAGAACCCATCCATCTCTTCAGCGTGGGCTACCAGATAGTGGCGAAGGACGATGAGGTGGTCGTGGCCCGTGACCGAAATGGATGCATGCGTCAAGTGCGGCGAAATCTGCCAACATGCAGAACACGCGCTCCGCACGTTTCTGACTGAGTCGCCGCCTCAATGCGCAATGTTCAATGGAAACCAATAGCTGTTGCAGTTACTGTTCCTTCAGATAACGACGGCATGTACGGCTCGAACAACCAGCCGCCCTTGCATACACAGCTGAGCGGTTGACGACGAATTTAAGTTACTGCCAACCAAACAGACTTCAAGACGAATACAGGCTGGCACTGTCTGCACATAGAGGCTTGGTTTCCAGATTTTTGCTGAGCGCCATGCATCGGGCTTTTGCAGGGATGTCGCATGCCGTATGCCGAACAAGGTCGGAAGCTCGAGTCAACTCCAACGACAAGGTTGGCTGACTAGCAAAAAGCCAACAACACCGCTTCAATTGGACTATGGTAGCGAAACTATCCGAATCTCGCATTAGATGGATCGAGATTTCTATAATGAATATGGCATGTGTCGACGGAGACAAAGAAACAGAGTAGGAGTAGGCGGCTAACGGATCCCACGATAGCTCACTAGCTGGCTGCAACTCATGCGGAGCCGAGGCGCTATCTGGAACCTATCGTTTTAAGTCATACGTACCAGCCTGACTCATTTAGCCTTTGAGAGCTGGACGACACTTCCTGATGGTGGTCATCAGGCGGTCAACCAATGTGGTATAAACAGCAACAGGCAAACAATGGAGGATCACTAAACTTTGCTGGCAAGAACCCAATTCTGAGAGGCGTGAATGTCTCTGTTGCATCCTACTCGAGCAGTTTACTTAGACCATTTTTGGGTAACAGTTTTGAGCCAAGCTTGTACACCTCTTGCCGGAGCTGCAACCCCCTCAGAAGATGGACCGCGCTTTGCAGGATCACCCTGTGCTTCATCGATGCATGCAGGTACAACAGCTCCCAAGCTCCAGATGATAGGCTGCTTCCACACGCGGAGTCGGAGCTGTTCATCACCTCTAAAATTCGGGAAGATGGCATATAAATGACCATCTCCCACTCAGATCAAGCTCCACTACTTCACGTTACACCATTGACAACTTTTTCACACAAGCTCTTTGACATCTTGATACAATCAGTCAACACAGAACTCTTGTTCAAGCCCACTCGTACCAGATGGCTGCTGCAGATGTCCAACAGCCTGTTCAGGCAGAACCGGCACCCTCCATTCCTGACTATCTTGCCGATCCAGATGCTGTGCTCAAGGACAACGAGTCAAAATGGCGGTACGGGAGAGCTCCGGATTACTCGAAGACACGAAAGGTCTACTCAGAGAGTAAGTATTCGCCTAATTCATTGTTCTTGGTCAACACGCTTCGCCACGTATCACCCACCTGTCAGCAGCAGGGTCCTAGGGTCTCAGGGTCCTTGAAGATACCAGTCCGTATACCTGGGACCGTATCTTCAGAAGATAACCCTACGCGCTTCGGCAACGGCCGGCCCTGTGACGAGCTCAAGCCATGAAGACTTTGTTCCTGCAGCCTTATTCTCCACTCGTGAAACGTCACACATACCATATAGGCTACAAGGCTAACTTAGTAAAAGCTAAACAGATGAATCACACAGCCGGTAGCCTCGAATCCATGGTTGAGAACCTCGTCAAGAACTGGGAAGTTGAGGCTTCGTTCAAACCTCAGCTCTCGGATTGGCGAACAGTCGACCATAGCAAGTACACATTCGCAATCAATGGAGGCCCACCTCAAACAGCCGAGCACATGCTCAAGGTCGGAACATACAATGCTATCATCGCTCCCAATGAGTACTACAGTCCGAACTATTCGGACTTCGCCAGCAGTCACAAGACATTCAAACGCATGATGCCAACCTTTGCGTGGGAGGTGCTCGAAGTATACAGCGGACCACCGAAGGTTGCTTTCAAGTGGAGGCACTGGGGTACTATGAAGAACGACTATGTCGGATTCAACGAGTAAGTCTCGAACGGCGCTCCAACAAGGATTCAGATGACAAGAGACTGACATCACGCAGCAAAGGAGAGAAGGTGACAGCCAAAGCCCACGGTGGGGCCATCGACATTACGGGCATCACAGTTGCTACCGTCGACGATGCAGTACGCTTGCAGGAAGTCAACACATACTTCGACCCAATCGAAATGTTCCGTCAAATTGCACCCAATGGCATTGTCAACAAGCAAGTTGTCGATAAGAGGATCGACCCATCTGCTGCTCTTGACGCCGACATTCCGTCACAAGACGGTGTGGAGCTGGCACACAAACATAGCTCGGCTCATGCAAATGAGAGTAATCCCACAGACACTGCTACCTCCCAAAACAAGACGCATGGTCCGTCGTCGAGTGAAACTTGTCCCGTCTCCGGTGCTAGCATGAGCGCCGCTCTCTCTGCTGGGTGTCCAGTGATGAGTGCCATGCAGTCAAGCAGCACCACCAGCCCTACGAACTCCAGCCCTGGCAGCGATTGGGTAAAGGTGCCCACCAACGAGGAAGCCACTCCTCGCTCGGCATACTCATCATCTGTCACCGGTGACGTGGAGCATCGCAAGTTGGCCGACAACAAGATCGATTACAACAAGGAGGCCGACGCACACGACGAAGTCGACGAGCATCTCGAAAGCTCCGCTGAGACAGTGCATCCTCATCCGCACACCATGGAGCATGCAGTCAAGCCAGTAATTGGAGATGCAGTAGTTGCTGGCCCGCAATCTGAAGAGACCAAATTGGCGCATCGTGAGATGAGCAGTGTCACCAAAGACGAGGAGCCGCTGCTGATGAACAGAGAGTAATCGTTTTCTGAGATTTTTGGCGTGCTTGTTTAGTTCTCGATTTCTTATGTTTTCTTGGTTGAGAGTGTTTGTTCTTTCTTTTAATTTATACCTCTACAATCATTTTCTGATGTTCATGATGATACGGCTTTGAACAAGACCATTCGTGGTTCTCGATAATTATTATTAAGCGAGTTTCCAGAGCAGAGCGTTCCTCGAATTTGACAAATTGAACGTTGCAGCAGATCAGATTCGTGCATGAAACTGCGCCAAGGCCTGGTCAAGGAGTCGTTCAGTCCCATTCGGAGCCTGCACCGATGTTCGCCGGAATCGGTATGGCAGGTGCGATCGGATATTTCACAAGCCAGAAGCGACGCCGGCCTCGATCATGTAAATTGCTGATCGATGTGATTTCTGCCAAGCGCAGTCTACATGTGGCGTCAACAACTCGGAGCTAGATCCTTAAACATCGCTATCTGTTACCCTCTAGTTATTCTATGAATGAGAAGGACTTATACCAATGAAGTACTTGCATAAGAATTGAGCTGGCGTGGGCTGAGATATTAAATACTCAACGGCGAGGTGACGTCGACGGGCCCAGACCCAGCCCAAACCTTGTTTCCCCTTCACGTGCGCGGCCCAGCAACAGCTTTCTGAGTTCTCCCTCCATGCAGAAGGGGAATGCGATACTGTGATACCCTGTCAATCACCAACTTACCCTGGATTGCGTGTAATAGAGTAAAGCAATTTTGTTCTAATCTCGCGACACGGTCACCTACATTAAGATGCCGACATTCGGCTGGCAGGACAATGAGAGTCCACACGCTCAGTTCATTCGCGGTGTGGATTGGAGCGCGACGGCGATCGGTGCACCGGAAACATGGCCACAACAACTCCACCAGATGATAGATCTTATTCTACTGGATCCAACACCGAGCGCAATCATGTGGGGCGACAGCCTCACAATGGTGTACAACGACGGATTCGTGGAATTTGCTGGCGAAAAGCACCCGAAACTCATGGGAGGAACACCAATGGTATCATATGCCGAAGTCTGGGAAGCTCAGTTTGCTCCGATCATCAAACTTGGTAGGGAAGAGGGCAAAGCTACTCGTCACAAGGATGTTCCACTATTCTTGAAGCGGCATGGATACTTGGAGTATGTAATTCCTACTTTGGTATCGCGCCAGCATGTTGACTTGTTTCAGAGAGGTCTTTGTGGACTACACTTTTATACCGCTCACTGGAAACAATAAGGAAGTCGTAGGATTTTATCATACTGCTGTCGAAACTACCGATCAGAACCTGGCCAGACGAAGGACTCAAACATTGATCGATATAGGCAACCATGCAGGCATTGCGCGAGATATGAGACAATACTGGGATGCCGTACTGAAAGGATTTGAGAACAACATTTGGGATGTCCCATATGCTATCGCCTACGAGTTCCACAACGACAAGGAGAGGGACAGCGAATCCTATAATGGATCAGAAAACCGCTCAAACTCTCGCACCAGATCAAATAGATCAGCCTCGTTCTCAGAGTCCGTATCTTCTTCGGGACGCATCACCATTCCAAGGGCATGTAGTTTGGCTGGTGTGATTGGAAAACCGATGACGCATGTCCCGCTGATTCTGAATGTTTCAATCGAAGAGGAAGGCTTCCATCAAGTTGTGAAGAAGGCAATTTCGTCAGGCGAGCCGGTGCGCCTTGAAATCGCTCACGAAAAGACACCGGAATGGCTCAAATCTAATGCTCAAGGACGAGCATTTGAGGAACCCATCGGACATGCAGTTGTGATGCCTATCAGGCCGACAACCAGGAATGATACTGAAGGCTTGAACGCAATTGGATTTGTGGTAATTGGTCTCAACCCCCGTCGTTCATACGACGATGACTATCAACGCTACACGCGCCTCTGGAGCCAACAACTGGCCACTTCAGCAGCATCAGTGGTTCTTCTCGAGCAAGAGAATAAGCGACAGATGCGACTCAAAGCACAGCTCTCCATCAACGAGACTAGATTCAGTCGCTTTGCCGAAATGTCGAACGTTGCCATGTGGATAGTCAATCCTTCCGGAGTCTTGATATATGGAAATCAATCATGGTACGAGCAAATGGATGTCACAGAAGGAGCTCCTGGAGAGAAAGGACTTCCGGCGTGGGCAGATTGCGTGTCAGATGACACAAGGCCCACGTTGGTTGATGCTTGGAAATCTCTGACTGGAGACGAAATCGCAACGAATTTTGAGATTCGTCTCAATCCCACCAGGGCAACTAAACAAAGTCGATGGGTTCTATCGTCCGCATTCCCAGAATTGGCAGAAGATGGCTCTCTCAAAGCAATATGGGGATGCAACACCGACATCTCTCATCAGAAGTTAGCCGAGGAACTCAAGGAGCAAAGACTGCTGGACGTTCTGGAAGCAAAGCGACAGAGTGAATCGTTTATCGACACAGTATCTCACGAGATGCGTAACCCATTGTCTGCGATTCTACAGTGCGCAGACGGTGTTAACACCTCTATCATGGAGGCTCGCCAGTCATCTGAAGACCCTGACCATACCGATATTGATCGTGAAGGACTGGACTACATTGTTGAGTCAACGCAGACGATCATACTGTGTGCTCAACATCAAAAGAGAATTATCAATGTATGTATATTGACAATCCCGCCATGCCAGCGCCTACAAGATAGCGGTCATACCTGCACATAAATGACTCTACCGAGAAACAAGCTGACTGTAAACTTACGTAGGACATTCTTACGCTCAGTAAACTAGATGCCCGACTTCTCGAAGTCGCTCCGACGGAAGTTGATCCTGTCGAAACTGTCAAACATGCCCTCCGACTCTACCAACAAGAATGCCAAAACGCGGACGTCGAAACTGCAATCAGAATAAACCAATCGTATGACGCTTTGGCTATCGATCGTGTGCTTGTTGATCCATCGAGGTTACTCCAAGTTTTGATCAATCTGCTAGGTAAGATCAGGCTTCTTTTGATGTCCTAGAAGTATTCGCTAAATCCCACAGGCAATGCCATCAAATTTACACAGCTTCAAGAGCAGAGAATGATCACAATCACTGTTGGAGCATCACTCGAGAGCCCAGCTATGCTAAGCGATGGAGAACAATACTTCTTCCCCCGAGCGTCAAAGAAAGAGCCGGTATTTGGAGCAGAGTGGGGAACTGGCGAAGAATTATTCTTGCACTTCTCTGTGAACGACACTGGAGTTGGTTTGACGAGCGCCGAGATGAAGAACTTGTTCCATCGCTTCTCCCAGGCATCGCCGAAAACTCACGTCACTTATGGCGGCTCGGGTCTCGGTCTGTTCATTTGCAAGGAGCTAGCAGAGCTTCAGGGTGGTCGTATCGGCGTGTCTTCTACTCCAGGCAAAGGCAGTGACTTCAAGTTTTACGTCAAAGCTCGCAGAGCGACGACACCTCCCAAACGGGAGCTTCCAGATCGTACTAATACAGCTACAAATTCGAGAAAACAGAGCCAATCACCTCACGGCGGCCAGAAGACTCCAGAGGACAAGGACAAGCTACGGGTAACGCATCCCAGCTATATTGCACCCTTGAACAGGAGTCACTCGGCGTCCCAAAACCCTGTTGTGGGATCTCCCAGTGACGCAAACACGTTACATGTTTTGATTGTGGAGGATAACTTGATTAATCAGAAGGTAAGTGATGCAAAATTTTCGAGTGGTCAAACGTATACTAACATCTTCACAGGTCATGGCCCAACAGCTTAAGAAAGCCAAATGCGAGGTTCATGTTGCAAACCATGGTGCAGATGCTCTGTTTTTCTTGGAAAAGACCACATTTGCAAAGGGGTGTGGCCCATATGCAACACCACTCTCAATAATTCTCATGGACCTTGAGATGCCGGTAATGGATGGATTGACCTGTATTCGAAGGATCCGAGAATGGCAAAAACAAGGCAAGCTTACAAGGCCAGTGCCTGTAATTGCGGTGAGTCGAATCAATGCCTCTCGGACATCACACACTAAGACACATAACAGGTCACGGCCAATGCGCGTAACGAGCAAATCACCATGGCACAAGAAGCAGGCATGGTAAGATCGATCTTCTCCCTACAATCCTCGACCTGCGACGTGCTAACACATCAACTAGGACGACGTTGTCACCAAGCCATTCAAAATCTCCGAGTTGATACCCAAGATGCATACATTGATAGATAAGATTTCGACATGATGATCTGATATAGCATAAAGCGGGATTGGGTTCATCAGCAACATCACAGAGGCGTCTGGCGTTGGGGACATCATAACATGACATTTATCAGGCGCAGAATCATCATCGCCATATCTCTTGGATTAAACGCATTTCTCCGTCAACGTTATGCCACAGATTACATTTCTCTATCTACAGTACCACAGATTCGAGATTCATTCCCCAGAGCGTTCGGTTCACAATCCGCGTCAACTTTAAGCACATCAGGAAGGCGCATTGGTTATGGCTACTGGTCCAAATGCAGCGACCACACGGCACGTGTCTGCCGAAGACGAGGATCGAACTTGCCTAATCGACGACCAAAAGTAGCCAAGCAGACCACTGGTAAAAACAACGATGCAGGTATAGCCGGATAGCCTAAAATCTTGTTTCAGCCGCGATATACCAAACCGTACCCCCTCCACCCCGCATCCAGATACTCTTAGTCTTATAGATGCATATCGAGTATCCATTGATCTTGCACTTGCTCCGATCTTAACATCTGACCATTGGTTCCCTGGGCGAATTGGACCAAAAATGATTTCGGCAATGCCAGAAGATTACAGCTTGTCCGAAGAGCAAAAGCAACATTTCCTCGAACATGGTTTCATCAAACTCGGGAATTGCTTCTCGCTGGAAGATGAGCAGTGTAAGAAACTGATGGATCGTGTATGGGAGCGTCTAGACATGGATCCGAATGACAAAGAGACATGGAACCCATGGCGAGGCACGTAGTCCTCTTCCCGTCGCTGGAGATACACATTCACTGACAAGGCAAATCACAGTCCACCTTCCTCGCCATCACAACGCCATTCCCATGCGTGACTTTTGCCCAAAAGCCTGGTCAGCGATATGCGAGCTCTGCGGCGGCGAAGACCGCATCGATACCTCTACATCCCCCGAAAACGCGCTTTCAGTAATAAACGACGGCTTCATCGTGAACGTAGGCTCCAAAGCCGACGCTCTCAAATGGACACAAGCGTCTTCCCCAAACACTTCCTCCAACTCCGATAACCTCACCCCAGCACAGGAAAAATTGCTAGATCCTCACGATAGAAATAATTGGCACGTGGACGGAGATTTCTTCCACCATTTCCTAGACAGCAAGGAACAAGCTCTTCTACCTATAGTGTTGTTTGGAGATATCAAGGTTGGAGGGGGAGGCACGATGATTTGTCCTGATGCTATTGCCACCATGGCGAAACATTTGGCTGCACATCCTGAAGGTTTGATGCCTGATATGACGAGTATTGAAGGCAGGGAAACACCGTATAAAGATTTCGATCATGGGTTTTTCGATCAGGCTGTCAAGGGTGTGCCGAAGGATACGTTCAAGACTGCGACGGGCAGGGCGGGGGATATTTATTTGCTACATCCTTTGATGGTGCATTCGGCTGCTCCTAATTATTTGAGAGGTAAGATTTTTCGTCAAACCGCTCACAAGCCAATTCGTTCGAGTACTGACCGATGCGTGACGACAGAACCGAGATTCATCACCAACCCACCGGTAGCATTGAAAGAGCCATTTAACTTCGACAGACAAGACGGCAGTACATACAGTCTGGTAGAGCAAAAGACCTTACAAGCTCTAGGCCACCCCGAAGGATTGAAAGGCTGGAAAATCACCACAGAGAGGAAATTCCTCATTCCGGAAAGAGTCAAGCAACAAGCAGAGATGAAGAAGATTTGAAAAGAAGCAAGCAGACATGAACACGACCTGCAGAAAAGGGAGACATGTAACATGCGATGACCAAAGAAAAGATGAGGAAATCTGGACCAAGTATGAGCGTTTTTAAAATGAATCAAACAAAGCAATCACATGATAGCCACACTCACCACCCTCTCCCTTCCTTCTCGGACTTGCCTGGATCTTCTAACATATTCAACGTTCCCCCCCCAAACTATCCTTGTACCGTACCCCGTCCCAGTCTGTAAATCCTCTACTCATGGGTTTCGGCTTTCCAAAGCCACCAAGCCCCAACCCTCACTCTACAAAAACTACCTCATCGAGTGCAACAACCCGAGGATCCCAAGACTCGAGCCTACCAACAGTCGATGAATTCATGCAATGAGTTTACAGCTGAAGCAATGCAAGGCAGCCATGAAAGTCGCGTGTTGCCCGATCTTCATCGAGGGCAGGAGGTTGACGTTGGAAGGAAAGAGCGTGGCTTGGGCGTGACTTGTCTTCTTTCTCCGCACCCAGCCACTTACATTCCATTCAGCAGGAACGAAGTCATGATGGGATGTGATCACCCAGATGCAGTTTTGCCGTTTGTCTCCTTGTTGAACATCAAGTTTCCCCCAGCTTCAAAACAGTGACAAACAAGAATCATATATGGCAGGCACGTGGAAAGGGGCTATGAATACCGGCCTCGCCGCGAATATGAAGAAGTGAAAAGAGTTTTGTATATGCAAAAAAAAGGTAGCGTGGGAAAAAAAAAAGACGGGCCGCGCAAACCAAAACGCCCAAATGATGCCTAGGAATATAGAAAGAACTCAGAGAAGAAAAACAACACCACATCCTTTGTTTCAATCAAACTTATTGACCGTACGACCCATTACTGCTCTCATGCCTGCTCATACTTCCAAAGCTCGCCTCCGAAGCCGGTGTCGCTGGCGTGCCAGGCTCAAGAGACAATTGATTTCTCAACTGCATGATCCATTCATGCTGCAAAAGTTCAGCAGCCGAAGATCTCCTCGCCGGATCGCGCTCGAAGCATTTCTGCAAAAAGTCTAATCCGAGTTCCGAGAGTTGATCGTTTGATGGTTGTTGAGGTGGGTTTCCTTGGGCGATGTTGTACATGATGGCCCATTCGTTGTCGAGGGAAGCCCAAGGACGACGACCTGTGGCCATTTCAAGGATGACACAACCAAGAGACCAGATATCGACAGCGCCGTGGCGAGAGTTGACGGGTGCACCTCCCTTGATGACCTCGGGCGACATATACATCGGTGTACCGGTCATGGAATTTTGACGTCCACCACGACCAGTCGGGTCAGCCACGAGTGTTTTTCCCTGCTTGGCAATAACCTTTGCGGCACCAAAATCGACGTATTTGATTACACCATTGTGGTCGAGAAGGATGTTCTCAGGCTTGATATCACGATGTACCACGCCTGCTTCGTGGAGATAGGCAAGACCCTCCAACATTTGCAGACCGTAGACTTGAATGACAGTTTCATCTTCAATACGACCATGTTCGAGAAGACCTGCCAAACTGCCGCCTGAACAGTACTCCATGAAGATGTAGACCTTGTCTCTATGGGGCTCAATACCGTAGTAGCTGACAACGTTGGGATGATCGAGGACTTGCAACACACCCATTTCATCGCGGATCTGCGAGACAATGGTGGGGATGAGTTGAGGGTCTTGCAAACGAATCTCCTTGACGGCCATGAGATGACCACTATCAAGATTGATGGCGGCGTAGACGGAACCGAAAGTACCACCGCCAACGAATTGACCTTGCTGCCAACGCAAAACGACATTGCCTGCAGATGCAGAGAGATAAGTCAAGGCGCGATCGGCTTCGTTGCTGTCTTCAAGAACGCGTCCAAGCGCTTGTCGCTCGGCTTCACGCTCCTTACGGAACTCATCAATCTGTTGGAGCTGCTCGACCCATTGCGCTTGTACAAGCTTGGAACTCTCTTCATCGTCTCTGAGCTTACTGACATCCAAACGAAGCTTGCCGGCCATACTCTCCAATCGCTGTTTCTCTGCTTCAGCAGCAACGTTTGAACGGGCCCCCATGATATCGAAGTGACTGATCAACAATGACATACATCCAGCGACCTTTGCTCTCAGCTTGTCGTACTCAGTCATGCTGATGGAGAGAATGTTCTGTCCTCTTGTCATGACCATGGCAAACTCAAGCGCAACGACTGCCCAGCGGAAAGTCTTGCGGTCTGAAGGAATACAGTCATCAGCAACGAAACTGACCCAGTCAAGCGCAAGTCTTGTCATCTTGAGATTGTGGTAGGCGCGGCGGTTAGGGTCCATGTAGAGCACCGAACGTTGTCCAAACTCGGTCGCGAATGCGAAACATGTTTGAATGAGCTCCTGACACTCGAGGCCTTCGGTCTGTTTACGCACAATCTCGACACTGTCCATAATGGTATTACTGAGCTTGTAGGTGGTACGCCTGATCTTTTGGAGTTCCTGGTTGACTCGGGTCATGTTTGCACGTTGCGGTACCACAACATTGAGGTCAATTCCGATGTTTGAGGCAAAGGCCGTATTGGCGTCTCCAAGTCTCTCCTGGGGTCCATCAGCGATCAGACGCATGAAACCAGTTCGAAGATCGATGTGAGGTGGTGAGAATCCAGACTTTTCAAGAACTGCACCATCCCATGAGATGGCACATTCTGGCTTAAGGATTAGAACGTAAGGGTTAGTGAGGTCTTCAATAGATTCTTCAGGGTGGTAACATGTGCGAAGTAGAGTCTCAATTTCCTTGAGACGACCGTCCAGGGTAGGGCAGGCGATGAAATACAGGCCACTCTTTTCCGAGTCGGTATCGATGAGGAAATGACCAGAACCAATAAGTGCGTCTATCAAGTCTTGCATGTGCACAGAGTTCATGTTGAGGCTGTACTCGGTGGCGTTTTCAAAACGCTGACTTAACAGACGAGAGAAACGGAAGATTTTGCGCTGGCGCACACGAACGGAGTCGAGAATGTTCTTATATCTCTTGTCCATCTCAGCACCAGCAACTTCGTCGGGTCGCTTTTGCAATTCGCGTTCGAAATGCAACGTCAATCGTGATAGCGATTTCGAAGTCAAAGAACTGAACTGCTCCGCGACTTCAACATCACCACCTTCAAGATGTCTTCCCAACTCGTTGCAGAAGCCCCACTCTTGTTCGAGAATTTCAGCTTCCTTGAAAGTGTTCTTGTTGGCCATGAGCTTCCAATTCAGCATGCGGAAGTAGAAGCGTACGGCTTCAAGAACAATACGATCAAAGTTCTCGTCGATGCAAGGCGGCAGATCCCAGCCAGGCTCAGGGTGAGCAGCGAGAAGATAGGCCTCCTTCACCTTGACGGCTAGCTTGAGAAGACTCTGGAATTGAAGAATCATCTGCTCGGCCATCATGACACCTTGTTGTGCTGGATCCTTCATCTTCTTAGCATAGCCTATGCGGACCTTGATGATCTCTTGAACAAGGCGCGACGGGAAGTTGATCAGAGTCAGCAACTCCTCAATGTACGGAGGCAAATGACGGTCGGCGAAGGACTCGGCGTTTGAGATGAGAGTAGACTTTGCCTTGTCGATGACAGTGTTGACAACATGGAATAGGCCATTGGACTTGTTCTCTTTGTTCTCCTTCTCTTCGTCCCACAAGGAGCGTAGGCCATCTTCCTTGAGAATGCGGTCGATGAATGTACTCTCGTCGATAATGTGGCCGTGAGTGTCTTGGGCGCCGCGCTGTCGTGGCCTGTCAAAGGACAGCTCTTGATTGCCAACCCAAGCTTGCAAGATACCGAGCTGGGTGTTGATGAGGTCTGTAGTGTTGTGCCAGGACATGACAGCATCACAGCTGTTGATGTAGGCGTCCGAAGCAGCACGCGGATTTGCCTGAATGAAAGACTGGCGTGTAGGATATAGGCCCTCGATCTTTTCGATCTTCTGCACGACGTCGCGTACTTGCTCCAGCGGAATCTTGCCTGCCTCGGCTTCACCCTTGATCTCAAAGCCGATGATCTCCTCGATGACAGCCTTGATCCTGCTGCGTCCGTCTTCGATCATGCGCCTTTGAGCAGCCAATGAGCGGCCACACACCTTTGCTCTTACTCCGGTCCATATCTCCATGATCATCGATCTGTCGCTCTGAGGATCCTGGCCACCGATCAAACGCTTCTTCTCTTGCTTGACAACGTCTCCGGTGAGGACGTTGGCCAACATGGAATGCCATTCCAGACGCTCGCGATTCTCGGGAATCTTCAGCTCCTCGATGGATGGCTGCATGTCTTCATTTCCGTAGTATAGTAGCGTCTCTTCATCGTGTTCGTGTTCAATCAAATCTCCGGTCGCAGGCGACTCATCATCAGGCTCGGAGCCATCGCTGTAGTCAAGGCTGGGTGTTTGCGGTTCACCAACGAAGAAGTCATCGGGTGGGGCATCCTGGCGTAGGCGCTGGACATAGGCCTTCTCCTGGGCACGGTATTCGGCGTTGGGGTTGCGGCGGACGCGATTGGTAGAGGTAGTACGTGCTCGTTGGGCGGTGTTGTTGTAGGAATACTGGTGAGGACGGCGAGCGGGAGCGTAGGCGTTAGAAGGCTGACGAACGTTTGGTGGGCGTGCGGGACGAGCTTGTTGTGGTGGAATAGGATGTGTCGACATAAGCTGAGGGGGTGCCGGGTAGGCAGCATCGGGAGACAGGGCAGTGTTGATGTTCGCCGGGTTGCTGCCACCGCCACCAGAGCCATTGCGGGTGCGCGAATGGCTGGATACGCTCCAGCCAAATTGCGAGGCAGGAGTCATTTGTCCATCAGCGATCGAGTGTGCTGGCTGGAATTGCACTCGCTGGACGTCGGCATCGTCAGGGCCTGTCAAGTCGTTCTCCGTCTCTGTTTCGTAGTCTTCCGAGACATCAGTCACATCGGTGCCTGACGAGTCCATGGCGCGGACGAGATCTGGGCGCTCGTCGTTTCCTTCCTCCATGATTGGGGAAATGAGTGGAAGTGCAGATGCCGGTGCTGGTGCAGGGGCGGTAGAGTCCATCTGGGCTATGCTGCTCGACGCCTGCCAAGAAGCTGACTGGTCGGCTACTTTCTGGTCTTTTGCAATTTTCTCTCTCACGACCTACTGCTGGCGTCCCTTCCACACTCTAGGAATAGGCACGTCTCAGGCTGGTCGGGCCATGTCGTTCCAAGGTGCTCTTTGCGTTGAAACCAAGCGCTTTCCTTATAGGGCGCCGCCACTATCAACCAATAGAATTACATGGTGTCCGTGCGAACTCCACACCTCCAGCTCACCAGCCACACCGCGAAGCGTCCGAGTCATTGTCTGTCACTTTTGATCATCTTCACCATCTTTGTCAAAATCTTAAAACCTTCAATCAGTCAATACGTGCCCATCTACCGAGTAAAGTACACGTTTCGTAACGAGAAGCTGATATCCATCAACAAACTTCTTCTGTCCAGAGATGACCCGCAGACCAAACACTCAATCCCTAATCCCTGAATCAGGGCTCCAATCAATACCGCCAGATGAACATCTTCTTTACACGAAATTTCCAGCGGGGTGTACAGGCTCAGGTGTATATTGCATGGGAGGCGGGTTGGCTCCAAGAGGCGTATGTTGCATACCACCCTCGTCAAAACGCTTGACCGGCGATCCAAAGTTGGTGGGAGTTGATGGCTTCTCATGCTCATCGCTGGTCAAGCTTGGGCTCTCGCCGTGATGAACGTCGCGCATCACCTCAACATAGTCGTACTATCACACTCGTCAGTTGTGCTTCGTGGATGAACAGAATTGATACACACAGCAAACTCGCCAATTTCCACATCGTCAATACCAAGATCCTCCTCTTCCGGAGTTGCGCGAAGTCTGAAGACAGGCAGGTACTTGCCAATGAAATTGAGAATGTAGAGGATGATCAAAGAGCCGACAAATGAGTAGCTGCCACCTGCAACTGAGCCAGCCAATTGAATTCCAAGCTGACGGTAGTTGTGGTTGAGCCAGCCACCAGAGATGACTGTAACACCGTCAAGGTGGGCTATGTAGTCGCTGCGATTGTTAGCAAGTATCTCCGTGATCCGATGGAATTAGACTTACGCAGCGAACAGAGCAGTAAGGAGGTTACCGATGAATCCACCAACAGCATGGACGGCAAAGATGTCCAGGGCATCGTCGCAGTTGATCAGATACTTGAGCTTCGTTGCGTAATTGCATCCAATGCCAGCGACTACTCCGAAGACAACAGCAGCCCAAGCGGGAACGTAGCCAGACCCAGGTGTGATAGCGACCAGTCCGGCCACCACTCCACTGCAGAAGCCGACAGTCGACCACTTTCGCTCAAGGCGGTAGTCCAGGAGACACCAAGTGATACCGCCGACGGAGGCTGCAAGGTTGGTGACCACAGTAGCCATGACAGCGCGCATATTGGCGGCAAGTGCACTACCAGCGTTGAATCCAACCCATCCAAACCACAGGAAAACGGTTCCAACAACGATGTGAGTTACGTTGTGAGGGCGGAAGTTGAGCTCATGAGTGCCATGACCCTTGCGATGGCCCAGCACGAAAGAATAAGCGAGTGCTGCCGTGCCAGAGGCAATGTGGACAGGAGTTCCGCCGGCGAAATCAAGACCGCCGAGTATGTACAGCCAGCCTGAAGGGTTCCAGGTCCAGCAAGCGATGGGGTCGTAGATGACGGTAGTCCAAATGAACATGAAGATAACGCAAGGAAAGAGGCGGCCACGTTCAGCGACAGCACCCACAGCAAGAGCAACACTAAAGCATGGTCAGCTTTGGTACGCATCAAGTCTATAGTGGCTGGTAGACTCACGTAATGGCTGCAAACATGCCCTGGTACACTGCATACAGGAGATCAGGAATTCTTGAGCTGCCGACAGAGGGCTGAGCAAGCACATCCATAAAGCCAAAGTTGTCAAGTGCGCCAATGAACTTGCCAGCCTTGTGTGAGAATGCGAGAGAGTAGCCCCAGAAGAACCATTGAAAGGAGACAACTGCAGTAGCCATGATAGAGAGCCAAATGAGCGAAAGAGCCGACTTGCGTCTTGCCAATCCAGAGTAGAAGAATCTTTAGTGGCCGTCAGCATGTTGTACTCTTCATGTTTCTTGTAACATATTCTTACCCTACACCCGGAATCATCAAGAAGACTAAGGCGGTACAAAGGATGACGAAAGCGACATCGCCGCTCTACAAGATTGTCAGCAACGATCTCAAAATCGTGATCTCGCACAATTGCGCACCTCATAGAAGATGTTCAAGTTATCATTCAGTGAATCACCTCCAGTAGCAGTGGTGCCATTGTAGGCTACGAGTGGGACGTAGTTGGTGTCCGACTCGCCAGGACCAGTACCACTCATGACGAGGTAGGATGGCTGGTGGTAGTGCGGTACCGGTTCTGCCATGGTTGTCAGTGTTTGAAGGGAAAAAACCATGGAAGGTGCGCACTCGGCGGGGCTTGCAGTGGAGACAGCTCCCGGGATATTTGACGATGTGAAAGTCGATGCCGCCGTCACTCGTGGAATTTTGTTTCAAAGCACAGCGAGATGAGATCGGTTCAGGGCACCACTGTTTGTTGGAGTCAACGTTTGATGTGGTTTTCAAGGACGAATGCAGTTAAAGAGTGTGCTTGGCCTTGTCACGAAAGGTCCCTTTTGAGAATGCGACAAAGGACTGATTGATAGGCCTGAAGGAGTGGATAAAGGATGCGGCTCACACATGCAGCCGTCTATCATACTTAAACGCAGTTGAGTTGTATCATCCTGGAAACATGGATGCTATCGAGGTCTGTGACTTATCTATTTCCATTCCCATTTGTCGACATGGCGACGACCTGCTGTGGAATGTTGGGCATTCGGTACATAGGCTCCATGTTTTCCGCCCTCGATAACAGTACAACTTGCCTCAAGCTCTGCGGGCACATGATCGTTATACCACAGCAGATTCTGTGAGCGCATGTATGATTTATGCAATGACTATTGGGGGGTAACACAGCATGCAGCAGGTCGTAGACGGACAAAGGATGTGTACCGTATTTGGAGCGTTTGGAATTGATGGTTGATCCAAGGCCCTGGGTTATCTTGGGCTCCTCTCAGAGTAGGGCAAGAACCAGGCTGCATCTGATCCATGGTGGGTTCGTATACTGAACTAATATGGAGGCAAGATTGGCTTCCTGAGACTCTTGAGCAGAGAGTACTGTACAACGGAACTCGCGTAGTAGGTCACCGTGGAGCTTTTGCTCGAAAGAGTTCCATTTGAGCGTGCAAAATTCAAAGTGGGCTTTGCAGGTCAGGCGGGAGTTGAAGTTGCTGAAAACATGTCCACGTTGTGTCCAAGTAGGTTGGTGGATGTGAAAGGGGTCGATCTCCACCGTACCTAAGCCTGCAGTCAAAGCTGTTGAAATGCATGATATTTTTCTGAAAGCAAGCCGCGTCCAGTGAGAGCGCGTAGAAAAGTGACTCTCTGTGGACAGACGTGCGATCTCGAAAAGCATCGTGCCTTTCGACAGCAGTTTCCGACTCGGGCCCGGTGCGGGCGATCAAAGCTCCCCCCGCATGACGCATTGCAAAACCGACGGGCCCGGAGCATTTGACTTCTTGAAGGCCGCGACCCTCGAACAGCAGGCTCCTACACGACTAGCCATGGAATCCAACGCCCCTTCACGCGGCGTACCGCCACCCAACGACGGCCTGTCGGCAGTCAGAGTGGTTTTCCCCACCACCGAAGAGGAATTCAAGAATGATGTCCGCGTCTCGTTCGATAAACTCAGCAACAAATGGGTGCTCGAGGACGGCAACGACGAGTACGAATGGAACGCACAATTCGAGAAGTGGGTGCCTTCGGTCGACGAGGCGCTCATGCAGCAACAGGCCTCGATCTATGCCATGAAGGACGTCGACGAGAGCGCGCCCGCCATCGACACCAAGAAGCGCAAGGCCGATATCAAAGCAACCAAGCAAGACGGCAAGAAGCCCAAAATCGAGCGACCAAACAGCGCAGTCTACGTGACGGGCATCCCTCTCGACGCTAGCATTGACGAGATCCACGATGTTTTCAAGAAGTACGGCATCATCGAAGAAGACATTCACACCAATCTACCGAAGATCCGCATGTACGCCGACGATAATGGGAGCTTCAAGGGCGAGGCCAAAGTCATCTACTTCAAGCCTCAGAGCGTCAGTCTGGCTATCACCATGCTGGACGGCACCGATCTGCGCAAGCCAGGTGATGGCGATCTTCATGTCGAACTCGTTGACGACTCATACTCGAACAAGAACAAGGACCCCAAGGATCAGAAAGAGCAGAAAGAGGTTTCGGTTGAAAACATCAAGAAGAGACGACCAAAGCAAGATCGCTACCTGGCTATTGAAAAGACGAAACAAATGAACGCTCGCCTCGCCGACTGGGACGATGACGACCCAAGCGTCGTCGCACCCCCACCGAACCCCTCGAAATACGCAAAGGTCGTCGTCCTCAAGCACATGTTCACCCTCCAGGAGCTGGATGAGGACGCCGGCGCGCTCATCGAGATCAAGGCCGACGTGCGCGACGAAGCCTCCAAATATGGCGAAGTCACCAATACCGTTCTCTACGACCTCGAGCCCCAAGGTGTCATCACTGTGCGCTTCAAGGAAGCCGACTCGGCTACTCTCTGCGCCGAGGCCTTCAATGGTCGCTGGTTCGACAAGAGAAAGATCGTCGCCTACGTGCCGCAGCATCGCGAGGACTACAACAAGAGCAAGGGAAGCGGTCAGGATGGTCTTCAGGACATTGATGAGGACGAGCCAGATGATGACGATGACGAAAAGGAGCGTGTTGCAGGCTCTGCTGTGGAAGGTCACCGTACCCTAGAGGCCGAGAAGGAGAAGAACCCTGCCGCAGAGGCGCAGAACGTACAGGACGGTGGCCTGAAGACTAATGCTTGAGTGACTACCTATCAGCGAGGCGTTTGGACAGGCAGGGGCTTTGGTGCATCAGGGTCGGCGTTACATATTCTCTCTCCCCATTGTAAACTAGACGTTTGAACTCGGCTGTCAAAAGACACAATGATTTTCAATGAAGCTGGACTTTCCACTGAGAGCAGCTCTTCCATCAGCTCTCTCTGGACAACGCTCTAGTTCTCGCGAACATTGTGCATTGTAATGGCTACGGATCGTAGTGCTATGTAAGTAAGACTGTAAGATCGTTTACAAATAGTAAGAGCTTAAATGCAACTACTATACAAAATTGACGTTTACTCTTTCTTCTTTGTTATGTAGTGTTATTCTACATCTACTCTTCTCTATAAATTATAGCCACTGTCATGCACGATACTTTAATAACACATTTTGATGTCTAGTAAAGGCTATTAAAGAAGTTCTTTCTGAAAATATAGAGCCTAATCCCTTCACTTATTAAACGGTTAGTAGGAAAATCGTAGATAAAAAGCTATTATTATTAGAAAAATGATATAGCTACTTTTAATGGCATTGTAAAGAGCTAGAGTAGAGTCTACTACTAGTCTACTATTCTATTATACTATTAAAGGTAGCCAAAGGCCCTTCTGTAGAGTTTTATATAGAATTTGTGCCGGCTAAACTCCGGCTAAACATGGTTTGCCTAATGTTTGCACAAATTCTAGCAGCCTAGCGGCATAACGCGGCGCTTTCTACTCTTTTAATTCTATCTAACTTCTTACCTACTCTTTACTCTACTCTTTTAAGTTGTTTAAGCCTTTTTGCAACTAAACCCCTATTAGGTAGGTACTAAACTATAAGGATCTCCTTTATTCTACTACTTTCCTTATATATGCGCTCTTTAACCGGTTAAGAGTAGCGTGTTATGTTCTAGCTACGCGCGCATATAACACATCGGCCTCTACTACTTTCACTCGAGCGACTCACCGATGTAACCCATGGCTAACAACTATGAACAGATAGAGACCGCGCAAGTAGAATGTCCCGCTTTCCGGCCGCCAGAAATATGGTTAAGAGATCGCTAGTACGTAGCCGCTTCCTTTCTTTACTACTCTAAACTTCGACTTTTACGCGCCTTCGCTCGACAACTTGATCTTTGCCATTACGGCTCACTTCTACGGGATCTTGTCGCATTTACTAACGAAGTCGGCCACAGGTTGACGCGATTTGTTGTCATCGAGTCTCCGAAGGCGTAAGTCACCCTGTCCTCATCTCGGCGTTCGACGTTCACTGGCTGACCGCGTCTCGCGTTTTAGAAGGAGCAATATCTACTGCGCTGGAAGCATGACGAGCCATCACAAGCCGTCTTGTCCTGGCATGATCTGGAAGACCTGGGTCCAATCGCCGACTTTCTCCAAATCTATGTCGGCAATTATGTCACCTCGTATGTTAATTATAGGCTTCACTTCCATCGCGTCTTGCTCACATACATCATCCAGTCTCAAATCCGGCAACTCCTCACTCGGCGTCTCTGTCCAGGTAGCCTCACTGAAGCGCAAAAGTCCTCATGATGAAGGTTCAACAAGCCGCGCTTCTTCTCAAGACACCACCACATCCACCTCTTCCATTTCAGCTCAAAAGCTCGAGGTCTACAATGGAATTCTCCAAAGAAAGGCTGGTGATATATATCCTATCCACCTAACTTCTCCGAGAATTCCTCGTATCGACGCAACCACAGTTCCCACTCCTGAAATGCTGGCAGCCGCAAAGGCTCACCTAGCGGATGGCGTGAAGAAAGCCCGTCGATTCGTTCGACGACAGTTCTTGGATCAGCTCCTCCGTATTCCTGGTCCACCCGTCACATTCGTCAACGACAGGAACAAGGAGACCCCATCTCTAAGCTTCACTTATATCCAAGATTACGTCTACGGAGAGGGTGTATCAAGGACTGAAGCAGATGCCGTTATGCTGGGCTGTACGAAATGTCGGCCAGACATGGGTAGCGACCGTGGCTGCGAGTACACCAGAAGATGCGACTGCCTGGAATACGCGACACCCGACTTCAAAAGTCAAGGACTCAGCAAGGAGGAACAGAAAGCTCATTACGAAGCCTGGCGGGCGGGCGAGCTTGACGCCGCCGAGTTGCCCAAACGATTTCCCTACAGGCTGGACAACGATCAGAGGACGGGCATCAAGCAGTACGTCCTTGATGGCTTCTATCTTGAGAGTAGGAACGTGCTCTACGAGTGCAACCCGAAGTGCAAATGCGGTCCTAAGTGCAAGAACCGGCTCGTACAGAAGGGGAGGACGGTTTCGCTCGAGATCTTCAAGACGCAACAAAGAGGTTTCGGTAAGCTCTTCTTCTTCTATTCGAACAGTTTCGATCGCTGCTGACAACACAAAGGACTTCGTTGCCCTGTGAATCTGAGGCGTGGACAATACATCGACAGATACCTCGGTGAGCTGATCACCGATCATGAAGCAGATGCTCGCGAGGCGTTTTCAGGCCGCGACAAAGCCTCCTACCTCTTCTGGCTCGACAAGTTCGCAAACGACGACGGTCCTCCTGGCTCCCTCCGCACAAACGATTGCTATGTCGCGGACGGCGAGAAGATGGGTGGTCCCACCAGATTCATCAACCATAGTTGTGATCCCAACTGTCGCTTATTCACCGTCAGCTACAACAAACACGATCAGAAGATCTACGATCTGGCATTCTTTGCCCTCGAAGACATACCTGCTGGCACCGAACTGACGTTTGATTACATGGACCCGGAGGAGGGCGAGGCTGGTCAAGCTGTCCACGAAGAAATGGATGAGGGTACTGTGGCTGTGGACTGTCTCTGTGGTGCGAAGAATTGCAGAGGAAAGTTGTGGATGTGAGCAAGCATTCAATCAGCAGCCTTCGAGACTCTAAACCTCTGGTCTTTCTTGATCTTTGTTGGCGGGTGATGGAGAAAGACACTGCTTGGTGGAGACTCTCGACGGAAAGATAAAACAGCACATTCAACCAGACAATGCTGTGATCACAGCCTGTAGCGGAAGATGAAGGGATGGACCAGATGAGTCCACAAACGTAGGATGCTTCTTTTCAGTCAGCATATTATAGCAAGCGAATTTTCCTTTCGATCAGTTACACTCAATCAGTCCTGCCAAAGGCTATCGCGGTATTTGACATCACCGGATTGTCTTGTGGAAGAGGTAAGCTCAATCAAGAGTGATCTCTCTTCTCCAGCGAAGCCTCGAGGGACTCCGTTATCCTTCTTCACCCGACGAGAAATCGTCAGACACTCGCGAGCTTGAGAACTGTCGTTGAACTTCCAGCTTCCTTCCGCAAATTATGCTCGGAGTCAGAAAAAAAATTGTTGCCAATCCGCCAGAATTGATGTCCGTTCAAAAAAGTAGTTGTGTACGGTATCACCCTGACCCCGCTGTGCCAAGTCATGGTCAGACTTCCAACAGGCAAGTTTTACCGAACGACTTTCGACCTTTTTGCAAACAAGAGCATCAATCTATCAAGAACAGACTACGGACACATCATCCTAACAAAACACACCAAGCATATAGGGAGCTACCTAGGACTTCCATCATTAGTGAATGAGCGGTGATTACTGAAGCCATTCATTTTCTCGGCACCTCTGGAGGAGCAGAAAAAAAAGTTATACGCCGGAAGGAAAAAACGAACATCGATACAATTACCATGGAGTACCTCATTCGACTTGCGCAGATGCACGAGACGTTTCGGAAACCAGAGCTGGAGGCTTTGGCGGCGTTGCACGATGTGGACTTGGAAATCTTGGAATACTCAGATCAGGTACGACGGCATCTCACCTTTCTCTGCTTGAGCAACTTGAATCTGGAACAGAGAGCCACGGAACCGAGGTTGAAGCAACTGCTTAAAGCATCCGACTATCGAGTCGGCATCACGATGGGATTATCACTTGGATTACACGGACACGAGCTAATCAATACGTATAGTCACCATTCTGCATAGCGAGGATCCCATCAGACGCAGATGCAGCAAAACTGATCGCTCGATCCATGTTGACAATAGCGATTTACCAACTCTGGGGTATCGGCAACAACTACGACGAATGCCATGCAGACGTCAAGAAACGAACATCGCATATCTGGCCAAAGTACAAAGAAAGCGCCTCGTTCAGTTTCCAAATCGACAGTTATCAGGCCAAGCGCACCAACGCAGAAAAGAGAGATATCGTCGAATCTTTCTCGTACATGGCTTTCGAAGGACCAATCAAGATGAAGGACCCGGATCTGCCTATGGTGGTACTTGAAGAATATGACTTGGAGGTCAGAGATCCCAAGCGTGTGGCGCTGGGTCTCCTGGTCGGTGAAAGTGGACGCTCAGCATGGAACAAATACGACCTTAAGAAGCGCAAGTATATCAGCACGACATCGATGGACTCGCAACTGGCCTTGATCACAGCAAACATGGCTCACGCAGCACCCGGCAAGATCTTTTACGATCCCTTCACCGGCACTGGAAGTTTCCCGATCGCTTGCGCACATTACGGTGCTACCGTGGTCGGCAGTGACATCGATCCTCGTAGCATTCGTGGAAAGCCGGATCGCAATGTCATGAGCAACTTTGTACAATACGGTCTGGTGCCACAATATCTGGAGATGTTTGTGAGCGATTTGACAAACACACCGATCAGAAAGACACGATGGCTGGACGGTATTGTTTGTGATCCTCCATACGGTGTGCGCGAGGGATTGAGAGTGCTGGGCAGCACGAGAGAGGATCTCCAGAAGGAGGTTCTGCTCAGGAGCGGTGTGCCAGCACATCTTGCACCAGGTTACATCCCTCCAAAGAAGCCTTACAGTTTCGACGCCATGCTGGACGATATTCTGGACTTTGGCTACAACCATATGGTGGACAATGCAAGACTCAGTATGTGGATGCCGGTGGCTAACGATGAGGACATGGAGATCCCTGTTCCCAGCCATCCTGCGATGGAGCTGGTAGCTGTCTCGATCCAGCAATTCAACAGATGTGCGTTGAGTATCTCTGTACGCAATGTGGAGCACAATATGTTGACTACTCTCGCAGGGGCCCGCAGACTACTTACTTACCGCCGCGTTCCAGAAGCACAAGTTGACCAAGAAGCACTTCGAACCCGCGAGAAACGTGAAGAGGCGACTGGAGTGACGGCAGATGATCTCAACGCCTTCCGACGAAAGGTATGCACATGGCACGCAAGCGTTAACGGGTTTCGTCACAGCTAATGCATGGCGCAGTATTTCCAAGGCTTCAAGGATCAGCAGCAACAACAGGTCGACTCGGAGACTGCATCATCGTGAGTCGTGCCGTTTCAACAAGGCGGTTATGGTGCGGGCTGGAGTCAAGACTTGAGCGGCTGAAACGGACAGCTGGGCGGCGTTCGGTCTTGAGTCCAGCTGGTGGTTGCTGTTGGACGCTCAACGTATGTCGGCGAGGCGGAGTAGGCGGTCACAGGTTTGGTGACAAAGAGCCGTCTTATGTCATGAGTGAAGGCAGGCATCATTTGGACTAGCCACCTGATGGACTTTGGGCGAAGAAATGACTGCAGCCAGATAGAAAGCAACATGTACCGATCCGAGTCATGAGACTGTGAGACACAGGAGACCTCAAACCACGTGAGAATGTAGTGACTTCCTCCATTGCATTGTCGACGGAGACGGCAGCCGCGAATACGTAACCTAGAGTGCTTCGCCTCAGCACATGAGCAGACTCACACCGTCTGACTGTTTGGACAGTTGGTATCGCAATCTCGGCTCAATCGCTCGTGAGCCTCGAGGTGTTTTGTGGATATACAAACAGAAACGCGAACCCTTGCAACGTCTCGCGTCGTTTGATTCCTTCCTACCGGTTAGGTCGGCGGATGGGGTAACCATTCCGAGGACAGGCAATGATGTGCAGAATGGCTAGACACGAAAAGGTGGTGGGAAAAGAAGTGGAACTTGGGATCTTCGAGACTTGAGTATTGGAGGGTGAGCAGAAAAGACAATCTTGTAGATCTATCCATGCCAGGGTTCGATGGCCCTGAATATCATGCTGTTCAGGATAAAGTCAGGGACGGCAGGAAGGAAGTGTCAAGCTGAGACGTGGCATGTTTCCTTGGCACAACGTTCCACACGCTGCTCGTCCACGCAAACTTGCACAACACACAAGAGACAAGGGAAAGCTGAGCAACGTGTGAGGCTGACTCAAATTGACAGCCCTGTACATACAACTCACAACAGCGGTGGACGGCAAAAGAAGAATTGGTCAATTCTCTCCTGCCTGTGCTCCTGCTTGCCACTTTGAGAGTCCAGTTTCCCAAAGACCTGGATAAGTCGGTAAAAAGGCTTTAGAGCTTTGCAAAATATGGAATGCCTCCTGCGAACTCATGCGCCATAGAGCAACTACTGCAAGAAATTCTTGAGTTAAGGTCGTTTCTGGACAGGTTCTTGTTCATATCAGGAAGTTCAACGGTCAACGGTGGGGGAAAGGGGGACGCTTGGGTGGGTCTTTTGACAGTCAGGGGTCGTTGGCGGTCGTGCGAAGGACCTCGTTCGCGAGGCGTGTGCTTTGGCGAGACTGAGTGGTCAGAAGTGTGGGGGTATCGCGACATCCCTGCCAAACTCTACCTGCAACACGAACGACACTCATGAAGCATTTTTCTGAAACTCCATCTGGTAGATCAGATCCTTGAGGAGATATGGTGCGATCCAAAGGTAAGAAGATACGATGGAGTTGATATCTTCGTTGCTTGCTGCTCTCTTGTTCTTCTATTTCGTCGTGCTTCTTTCTTTATTCGCTTCTTTCTCTGCGCGTCTCTAAATTTACATTCCTTCACAACGTTGCTGCAGCGGCTGGAATCCGCGATCGTTGTACTTCCCTTACATACTTTTCCACTTGGTTTTCCGGGAGCCACCGTTGGAATCGATATTTACTCCTTGCCCAAGCCTACCTCCTTTGCAACGACAGTCGCGTAGTACTTAAGAGTCCAACGTGTCGACGAGGTTGGGATCTTCGAAATCATATCCACTCCTTTGGTTCAGCAATTCACATAACCACATTCTTTACTTGCACCTTGCCTTGCAAAAGCAAATCCACGATCACTACTTCTACAAAACATCCTTCTCGGCATATCTTCTTTGCAGCATCTTTTCAGATCAACAACACTACATCACAATCACAATGCCTTCTCGCTCCAACCGCAACATTGCCTCTGGCTCTCTTCGCAAGCTGAAGACTGTCTTCTCGACTTCTCACACTCACATTCCCAATGCTCCTCTGTCGCCTGTTTCGGAGAACTCGGACAGCTGCTGGACTGTCAGCAGATCATCGACTGGCAGCCGCTTCAGTCAGCTCGTCTCCTCAGTATCATCATACTCCATCGGCAACTTCAGCATTCGCCGCAGCCCTAGCCAACTAGAACTCGAGCAGGAAGAGGAGAAGATCGAGACCCCGGAAGAGCTCCTCAGCCTGATTGAGCCCCGTCCCTTCGCTGGCACTGCCGTCGGAGGCTTCGAGGATGTTCTGTTTGGCCGCCTTTGATCAACAATCACAGTCAACACATCAACATCAACAACAACAACCAAACTTTAATGATCAACGCCTTTTTCCTTCTTCAAAATTCACACAACACGACGCGACGCATCATCAACAACAACATCAACGTTGGCGTTTCATCCCCCTACTGTCGCGCGCAACGGCCCCCGACGGTTGGGCGGGCTCTCTTCAAACGGTCACACATGTTCATCTTGAACACACAACCGGACTGGCAGTGATGATGGCATTGAGACGAAATTTCCCAGTGTCACCGTTCGCTCCTCTCATCAGAGACAGTCGGCTTTCCCAGCTGCTCAACTTTTCTTGAACATTACTATTCACTTCTTCTCATTCGCTTCTTGACGATACCTGGGTACCTACCAAACGGTGGTGCCTGTTTGATTACCCCTTCTTTTCCTCTTCCTCTTATTCTTCAAACTTCTTCTTGTACTCCTATAGGATTATCTTGTGTGGAGTGGCTACTGTGCAGGACTTTTCTGCCTGAGCCTTTCATCTTCTTTTTACTAGAGAACATTCTCAAATGAATAAACGATCTTACACTTCAAATCTGCTTGTCTATCTTTCCATAACGCTATGATCAAAATTGCAATATAGATCGTCGATCTGACTTGATATACTCCACGCCTTCGGCTTTACCGTAGCTGAAGGAAGGAAGCCACGAAGACGTGGCCGGAAATATCGGCCAACGCCGACCTGAAGTATTCATCAGAGGAGATGAAGCGGCCAACATCATCTTTATGTTTTTCGTATTTCAACGACATCATTAGAAAGGCTTGTGCTGACCTGCAGCAGATCTGGAGATGAGTTGATGTGGGGGAGATAAATTAATGCTTGAGCCTATTTTCGATGGATCAAGATGGTATACGACCGTGCTGTGCAGCAGTGCAGCAAAATCCAATCAACCGTGCGAATAGCACAATTTATTTCCAATGCACTCACGCATAATGTCATGCATGTTTGCGAGATGCGGCAATGCAGCAATCCAGGAAGTAGCACCAAAGAATGTAGCAATGCTTGGCTTGCAACAATTGATTGGACCTTCCTTGACTGAGCACCTGCCTTGACTGCCTTCTTGGAAATGGAGTTTCTTTGTCTGTTTGCTTGCTTCTGACTTTCTCTCCGTCCAGTCATTTTCATCTCTTCATCTACAATATCCTGCTGCTGACCTTTTTGTCACTCCTTGGAATCTCATCTTTTGCACGGCGGGTCTGTTGCGAGAGCTGCTCTTCTATAATAGTTTCCTCTACTCTCGAATCATCCCTTTGTCCATTTTATCTCGACCATCGACAAACTCAGGATGCGCTCAATCACAATCGCCGCCGGCATCGTTCTGGCTTTCTCTCCTCTTCTCGTCTCAGCTCAAGGTCGTATGGGCTTCGCATTGGGCACTCACTTGCCAAATGCATCATGCAAACTCGAATCCGACTACGAAGCCGACATGATAGCTATCAAAAAGAACTCTGGCAGCACTCTCGTTCGCATGTATTCCTCTGCCGATTGTGAATGCGTGCCGAAAGTTCTTGCCGCTGCAAAGGCTCAAGGATTCCAGGTTCTCCTCGGCGTCTGGCCTGATGATAAGGTGAGTATGACTCTTGACAAGTATGCTGTGCAGACCGGCATCGACGGATACCTTGACCAGGTCTTTGGTGTCAGCGTTGGTTCGGAGACGATGTATCGAAAGACCTTCACAGGCCCTCAACTCCTAGAGGCCATCAACGATGTCAGAACGGTGTTGCCGAAGGGTGTCAAGGTCGGCACGGCAGACAGCTGGAACAAGTTCGCCGATGGAACAGCCGATGCTGTCATCAAAGGAGGAGTCGACTTTTTGCTGGCTAATGGCTTTGCATACTGGCAAGCACAGCCCATCACCAATGCCACTAGGACCTTCTTCGACGACATTCAACAAGCTCTTGCTCATATTCAGACTGTCTCGGGCTCCCTGAATGCCATCGAATTCTGGGTGGGTGAGACTGGTTGGCCGACGGACGGTGAGTTGATGGTCTCAATCTTCTTGATGCATGTACAATACTGACCTTGATACAGGTGGAACCAACTACGGCGCCGCCATCGCAAGCACGAAGAACGCACAAACATACTACGACGACGCCATCTGCGGCATGCTGGCATACGGCGTGAACACCTTCGTCTTCGAAGCCTTCGATGAGCCCCAGAAGCCTGCAGCCATCGGCGACAGTGGAGCCGAAGGAGACGAGCGTCACTGGGGTGTCATGACCTCTGATCGCACACCCAAGTTCCCGTTGACCTGCTAGTTGCTCCAGAAGGCCGAAAGATGCGGTACAACAACTTGATGACAAATATGGAAGGAGAGGCTCTGACTGTTGTGAGCTGAGAAGTTAATCAAGGAAACCTGGCATATGCATGTGGGAGTTGTAGGGGTATTGTTTTTTGTTTCCTTTTCCTGAGTTCGAAGATGATCGCTGGGAATGCATTCAGCTTTACATGCAAAATTCTGATAATCCTTTTTCCCATCGTATCTTTTCCGTGAACGCCTTACGCCTTGCTTGTATGCATGTATGAAGTGTTCTCTGCGTCTCCACCAGCCAAAGCCCTATGTCAAGGACTTGAGATGCTCTTCTCTCAAAGAGCCAATGATGGACAGCGAGTGACAGACGCTTGACCTCCTCGGCGCGGTGTAGTGGCAGTATCGTGTTCAGCAATGATGACCAACAGCTCAATCATCAAAACCACCAAACTCCTCATCCTCTTCCTCATCATCAACCTCCTCACCCTCAATCTCACTCAACTCCTCATCATCATCCTCAATACCCAACCACACCTTGACCCTCTCATCATCCAGTGCTTCTGCCACCTTCTTCCTCACACTCTTCAACACACCCTTCTCCCCCAACTCGACCATCGGCGCCATCATCTCCTCCCACGGTGTATTCTCCGCCTCCTTTGTCCCCTCCTCCCCACCGACCTTCTCAAGCTCATCAACATAAACATCCACAACATGATATTTCAACCCATTAGGCACCTTGGGCTCCCTAGGATTCAACGGAATCTCCCTGATCAAATCCAAATAATCCCCACGCGTCCTCCCATCTTTCCACGAATTCTTCGCACAGTACGCAAACCCCGCATTCACAAAACTTCTTATCAAGAACAGAAATTTATCCATGCGTAAAGAGTCAATGGCCGTGTATTCCCTGGCAATGGTTTCCCAGAACGCGCGCATGAAACCTAGGAAATTCGCGCGTGTTGACAGGAGAGACACCAAAGCGGAGAGATCGAGGGCGAGACGGCGTTGCGGGGACGGTTTGTCGCAGGACCACATTGTGTAGAAGAGGGCTTTGTGGAGTTTTAGGAAGTCGAGGTGGGTGAAGGGGGTGCTGCGGGACAGGAAGGTGCGCAGGGAGAGGACGGCTTTGTCGCGGACTTGGCGGTCTGGTGGAGTTGGGTTAGCTGGGTGTGCTGGAGGGAGGTGTAGAGGTAGGTAGAGAGCCGGGGGGGAGCGCTACCATTGTGGACTAGTTGTTTGATAAATGGGTTGTTGGGGGCTGCTGATTGCGCCATCTTTGCGGAGGTCGTGTGTGAAGAGAGCGGTATGCGTGTGAGGACGATGGAGAAGTGATTGATTGGTAGACTCGGGTTTGTTGTCAAGGTGTTTGTGGAGTGGTGACTTGGGGCGCAAGTGAATGTTTTGGGTAGCTTCTTGCTTGGTCGCAAAAGATGCGAATGCGATTGCCTTGGCAAAGAAAAAAAGTCGATGGAGAGTCGCGCTTCTCAGGGTTCGCTTCGCGCGGCTTTGTTCCGCGTCCCGAGATGCTTGCTTGGGGTGCCGTTTGGAACATGAAGGTATCGATGCCATCAGCAACCAACAATACTGCATATGGCATGTTCGAAGCAGGAGGGTTGAAAGACAGTAGTTTTCATGTGCTTTGCAAAGTATATCATTCATTACTTCTTGTATCCTCGAGCTCAAATGCAGTGTGTTGGCTCTTCTCATAGCTAATGCTACAAAGGCATCGTTCGACCTTGAAAGCCATTTCAAACCATAAACCATCCTTCATCTTGCAACTCAAAGCTCAACCCTTTCAATCCTTTCAATACTCAAAGTCGTCATCAACAGATGGTCCCTTGTTCTTACCCACAGACTCTTGCTTCCTGTACATTTCAGCAACCTGTCTGGCAGTAGTAGCATCATCAGGTTTCTTGTCATCACGATCGCGGATGTATCTCGGGAAACGTAGACTGACACCCTTACCGCTGGGATCGTTCAGCGCATCAGCTGCAGCCTTGTAGCGTGGTGACAGTGTGAGATCGGCAGTCTTGACCTCCCAGACCAGGCGAGGCTCGAACCAGACGTCGGGTTGGTCTTTGTTGCCTGAGGAGTGGCTGTAGAAGGGCTTGGGGCGGTCGATAACCAGTGGTAAGAGCGTCTCATGCAGTGACTCGAGGAGAGCTTCTGAGAATCCCGTGCCGATGTTGCAGACCGTCTCGTATTGCTGTGATGATTGGTTGTAGCAGGCGAGAAGGAATGCACCATAAACATTTGTGCGTTTTCCTCTTCCGTAGTAAGCACCGAGGACGACCAGATCCAAAGAGTCTCCTGCACCAGCGAGATAATCTTTCTTGACCTTCAACCAGTTTTGCGAGCGGCGCGAAGGCTCGTAGTATGATTCAGGACCGTCCAACATCTTCACCATCAAACCTTCACAAGAGGCTTTGATCGAGTCCTCGAGCAAGACTTGAATTGCATCAAGGTCGTTGGTGTCACCGTATTGAGCAAAGGCAAACTCGCCCTCGACCTCTTTGAAGGCCTCGTACAGCTTGACTCTGCGCTCACGGAAGGATTGGTTGACAAGAGCCTCGCCATTGAGGAAGAGGAGATCGAAAGCAAAGACACAAACCTTGACCTTAATGTCTTCGGCCTTGACATCCTTGCGTTTTCTCGTCATAAGCTGTTGGAAAGGCAACACCTTCTTCTCGTCAACATCCCAGGCGACGGTCTCGCAGTCCAGCACAAAACTCTTGGTACCGTCCTTGACCCAAGTGGGCAGCTTTGCGAGAATATCAGGGTACTTCTTCGACAAATCTTCACTGTTTCTCGAAAAGATGTTGGAAACGCCCTTTGCAGAGTTGCCAGCAGTAGGGGCAGCAGTGGCGTAGGTCAGATCGGCATCGTGGGCGACAAAGTGAATCTGTGCTCTTTCTCCATCGTACTTGTACTCGCAGGTAAAGTCTTTGCCCTCGAAGCGGTCAAGGACTTCAGTGATAGACTTGGTCGGCTTGGCCAACATGGGCTTGAGCGGAACACCTGGTTGAAGCTTGCATGCATCGTGCAAGTCGAACACGCCGTTCTCGAGGTATGCGGGAATGATGACTTCGTAGCTGGGGAGTTCGCTGTTGATGAGTTAGCATTACATTGGGCATAAAGAAAGGTCAAGGACTGCATACTTGTAGACGTTCTTCAGGACGCGTTCACCCTTCTCCAGTTGCTCGGTACTAGGAGCCTTGTTGGTCTTGGTCATGACATCGTGGTAAGTCATGGCTGAAGCTACCGAGACAAGCACAGTCTTGTCTGCCAGACCCAGGCGCATCTTTCCCTCAAGTGTGCGGACGATGAACTTTGCTTCGCTCGCTCCACCCTTGTTCTCTTCGATATCGACTCCCTTGCCCTTTGGCAGATTTGCGTCGGCAGCAGAAAGCAACTTGTGAATACCAGACACCTTGCGACCCTGACCACCGGAACCCTCGATCTTGGCAATAGCCATGAGTTGCTCATGTACACCACGAACAGTCAAGGGCTTTGGCTTGAACATGGTGGGCTGACTGCCCTTGCTCTTTGCCGCAACGAGACCAAGATCGCCGATCTTTTGTTGGTCCTCCTTGATGATTTTGAGTGATCGACCTGTGGACTCGCCAATTGCCTTCATGATGAGACTCTCGCCAATTCCCAGCTCGATACCAGCATAGTCTGCTGCGAGTTTTCCGAGCATGAGTAAAACGGTTGGTTGCAAGTCCTGAGGGGTGAGGCGAAGAACCTGTCTGAGGAACAAGGAACAATGTGCCATGATCTCAAGACGCTTCGTCGTCATCTCAATCTTGGAGAATGTAGTGCAGAGCGCAGCGTAAGGTACTGGGTCGCCAGCCTTCCAGTCAGGGTATGGATCTTTCGTGTTGGACTTGAATGTGCTCTGGACCTTCTCGCGGGCCTTTGCCGCCTTCTCGGGTTGTTCTTCCTCGTCTGACTCGACTTCCTCTGCCTCTGACTGTGGATCGCTTTCGGAACCGTCCTTCATTGCGATGTCTTCCTCGTCGACTTTGGCAGGTGCTGGCGCATTGTCCACAGGCTTCTTCGGTGTCGCCTTGGCCTTCTTGACGGGCCCTTCCATTTCTTCAACCGGCTCTTGTTTTGCCTTCTTCTTTGGGCTCGTGGGCTTTGCTGCTGGCTTCTTGCGCTGTCTTTTGGTCGGAGGCTCTTCTTCTGAGGCGACAGCTTCTTCCTCTTCTTCCTTGACTTCGGCAGCTCTCTTCTTTGTTGCTTTGGTCGGCTTTGGCGATGTGGTGTCCTCCTTGGGCTCTTCCTTGATATCCGGGGTAGCCTCCTCCTTCACTGCAGCCTTGTTGACTTCTGACGGACCATCTTCGACCTCGGCCTGCTCTTCATCCTTGGCCTTCTTGGGCTCGGGCTTTTGTTTTGTTGCGAAAGAGAGCCTCGACTGTTGAGGGGTGGGTTTGGAACCATTGGGCTTTCCGAAGAAATTGCTTTGCGCTGGTCAGTCAGATTCCAGCGATATCTCCCAAACTCTTTCTGGAGGTTCGATGACTGCGCACCCTAACGTCGTCTGGGGGTTCTTGACATACCCGAGCGTAGATTGCTGCTTGGGAGGCATCCTAAAGCACAGTTGAGGTCGAAGTGTTGTGGCTGATGTGTAAATGGAGCGGCGCAGAGGTGAGGGGTTCAAAGAATTGAAAGGTCGTAGAGAATTAGAAGATGCCCGCATCGATATACAACAACAATGACAAGGCAGGAGTGACAAGAAATCGAGGCAGACTCAGGTAGCTGCGATGGACGTGACACGCGACGACGCGCTAAATTGATGACGGCATTATTCCCTTAACTCCGAATGCGCCTCTCTATCTGGTGATATTGATCCAAGACTCTCTCCGTCACACCGTCACGGGCGAATTTACCTACCAGACAGCAGAAACATATTCAAGCTGGCTCAACATTTCTGGAAACCAACTCTTCCTACCTCTCCTCCTTCGCCTTCTGTACGAACACCCATCATGGCAGCACCAACCACAGCGCCTACTCCCAAACTCACACCCGCCTTCTGCTTCAACCAAACCGCTCTACGAGGTGCGCATCCGACTCCCACACCCACCTCTTCTTTGCTTACCGCTAACACTCCAGCCTATCAGATTTCCTCCGCATCTCCCGCAGCGCCGTAGACGACACAATTTCCCAAAACCTAAACGCCCTCTTATCCCCCAGCACATCGGGTTTCGACCCAACGAGTACTTCACGAAGCCTGCCCCGCCCAACAGGCCGCCGCACAATTCCAGCTCCAGCATGTGATTCCTTCAAGCAAAACGTACTGTTCCCTTCGTGGCAGGCGAGGAGTGATATCTTGGCTTATTGCGGTGGCGTGGCTACTTCGCCGGACCCTGATGATCCCGATCATATCTTGAGGGAGGTGGAGGACATAAGAGCTAGGGAAAGAGTTGTGAATGAGAGGTTGGATCCCTATAGTGGGAGGTACTTTCCGAGAGAGGTCAGGACTGAGGCTTTGGCGTCATTGGTGCGCAGTGAGTTGATGGTGGAGGGCATTGTGCGCTCGAGGACTTGGGGAATGGTGAGGGAAAGATGCGCTGATGATGAGGTGGATGGTGAAAAGGCATTGGACAAATGGCGACAGGACCAAAAGACAAGCACGACTCTTGGACTTTTGAGCTGAGACGATGCGGAGAATGCATTCTGATGTGATGCGATGCGATGCGTGTGTATACAACTATATGATACCCCCCTCTTTTTGCATGTTCTGTTTATTCCATATTCTGCGCCTGTCATTGTCCTGTTTCTTGTACCATGTAAATCTGTCTTGTTCTCCTGTTGCACCTGTTACTGTCATTCCGCCTCTGATTTCCTTCTGTTAATCACTCTTCCTCTTCCAGTTCTTGACTTTGGCAAAGGCCCTCTTCAATGGTGGGAACAAACTCCAAGACTCCATGGTTCCACTCAACACTCCAAAGCCCATCAACAGCACCCAGCTCAGCGTCAACACAACGGCAAAGGCGATCCAGTATGTCTTGACAGAGTATGTGACTCCAAGGTCGGCCGACACGTACTCGGTCAGAAATGTCAGAGGCAGGAACAAGATGGTTGCTTTGCTGATGAGCAGCGCCACCCTCGTAAGGCGATCCACTCCGGCAGACTGCGACATGGCCACCAACTGGAAGTTCTGTTTGACATGTGAGCAAAGGAAGGCATCTGGGGCAGCACATGACACTCACCATCTGGACCAATCCATCTTTCTGATGCAGGTAATCCTTGCACTCGGCCAGAGCGTACAAGCTGATCATGTCACGGAGACGTTCAAATCGGACAATGGCGGCGCTGGTCAGACCAATGCCCATTAGAGATTGACCTCCTTGGTGGGCGAGCTTGTCGAAGGTTTCCTGGCTTGCTTTGCTGGGAACACGAGATCCAGTTCTTGACGCCAGGGTGCTTGACTGCGGTTCAGTGACTCGATCAACAAGTCTGATGTAACTCTTGTAGTGTCGTTTGAGTGCTCCGAGTTCATTGCCAATGCCATGCAGAAGGTCGATGTGGTGAAGCTTTGGTGCTGAGAACATCTCCTTTTGCTGGCGGAAGTCAATATCAAGACTCTGATCAAATGGAGACGACGATACTCACAAGTTTCTCCAATTCCATTCCGTATCTGCTTTCTCTGCGTGTGATGAGAGAATAGCTATTAAACCAATTCTCAAACAGGTAGTAGAATAGCAGACCAGGTGCGTCTTTGTCGCGGTGCGCAGTCTCCTCCTTCGTGTCACCAAGTCTTCTGCGGATGGGTAAGAGTACAAGAGGATTGGCTTCTCTGCTGTCTTCGACCTTCGACAACGAGCGGAACACATTGATGAGATTGCGACGCGTCTCCATCATGACCAGCTGCTGAGGATGCGACAATCGACCTTCACTGTAAGGATACAGATCCTCATTGATGCTGATGACAGTCTTGTCCGCGCAGATCAGCAACCATGTCCAGACTCGCTTGATGTGAGGCAAAGGTGCATCCTTGGTTCCGGTACTTTCTTCCGAGACACCACAGCCGGTTTCGACAGCATGCACGTTATACAAACTGTTGAAGCCCAGGCACAGGTAACTGCGGCCTTGGTCCAGAGAAGTGTAGTGCCACACACCGTCGACAATGTCGTACAGGTTTCCGGTACGGGCAGGGTTCGAGCTCGAGAGTGAGCTTGTGTCTGTGGCAGGAGGTGGCGATGAAGAGAGGCCTTTCTCGATATCTTCGAATGAGCGTCGAAGAATTGCTTCATTCCTCTGTTCGATTGGTTGAGAAGGGTACTGGCGCATACGTCTTGGATCGGAGCTCATGAGTGCCAGCAGTCGTGGTGAGAAGTCATATTGTTGTGCAAGAATCTCGAGCAAAGGTCGTTGCTGGAAGGGAAACCAGATGTTGATCCATCGGGTATGAAGATTCGATGGACGGGGTGTGTCCAGCAAAGTATTGATTGTCTCGGCTGGTTGGTCAAAGGACACCCATGCTTCCTCATCACCGAAGTCCACAATGAAGTTGCGAGCAGTCGGAGTGCAGAGCTGCTGTACCGAGTCTTCCAGAACATCAGGCAGATCCAAGTTGCGGAATCCAGTTTCTCGATCAGACAAGGGTTCGTAGTTTGATGCTTCTGATTTGGGCTTCTTTTGATTCGTGAATGCCGAATCTGAGCGCTCCATGCCAGGCAAAGTGTCTGCAAAATCGTATTGTATCTCGCTGTCCATCTTTTAGAGCAATCAGATCGAATTTTTGGATGGCGAAACAGCGAAGCAGCCCGCTCTTATCTGTTTCGAGTCAAGAGATTCATGACTCCTCGAACCAACTGCGACATGACGAAGCCAGCCGACACATGTGAATCAGAGATAATTTGGCTCCGCCGTAACAGCCTGGGGTGCATGTGAGGCTTGGACATTCACGGGGTGCTCAAGCGTTTACTTGGTAACCCGGTGCACAAGTCTTGTGGTTGGCTGGTCAGCTGCCTATTGGTGCCTACCAAAATGACCTGCAGGTACCAAGCACCGCCTCATTCGTAGATCCAGATCTTGATGGCGCACACGAAGAACATATTCCTAGCCGCCGGTAGAAAAGATGACTTTTTTCTGAACGGAAAAGATAATTGTGAAGAGAAACAATATGTTGAGGCCTTGCGACGTTACACAAGACCATCGACGAGAAAGGTCACCAGTCAGACGGATACTCGAAACGTTCACCGACGTGCAGACACATGCGTGTCTTAACGCAAAACGCGTGCTGAATTCTGTATCACCTGTGGTGAATTCTTCATGATGATCTGAGACTGGTAGAGATGGACCGTTTTACCGAACGTTCAAGACTTCACGCGTGACGACCTGCGGCCGAGAAGTCATATACCTCAAGTGACGACGATGAGAGATCCACTTCATGGTTGTTGATGAGCTGTGCTGCCTATCTGATCAAAGTTAAAAACAGGTTGCAGACGTGCAGGTCAAAAGTGATGATGAGTTGGTTGAAAATAGAAATTCGAATTCGCGAGGCTCCCCGCAGGCAACCTCAAGGCTCAATGGAGAAGGAACGAAATGCCTAGCATGAACCTTTTCTCATCACGGAAGATCAGAAATCAATTCAATCATGCTTCATCTCAAAACCATCTAACATTGACTTACTGTTTATGGTTCTAGAGTATCAATGTTGACTCGAGTGATCGACGCCATCCAATTGTAACAACATCCTGCGTCGTGGTCGCAAAGCCGGCGTTTTCCAGGCGAGGCACGCACTGCGAGCGACAAGCCAAGCAACAAACAGCGTTGGCTCCTCGTGCGGGTACAAATATATTACTGCCTGCGAGTGATTCAAACATTGCTCTGCTTTTACTTGCCAAAACTTGGTCAGATTAGCCAATTTACAATCCTGACGTTTGGTAGACTTGACCCAACCTCCGCCGCTGCTCTGGAACTCTACTCGCAATACGACATGTCCAATAACACTAGAAAGAAGAGCTGCAGGGAATGCTCGAAAGCAAAACGCCGCTGTAACCTCAGCAATCCATGCAAACGATGCATCGATCGCTCACTTGCCTGTATCTACACAAATGCCCCTTCTCGAGTAACGCCTTTCCCACGCGGAAGTGTCAGACAAGATCCATCTGCTGAACCAGTACACAATCGACAAATTTCTCCCAATGCTGCAACTCAGACGTGGGAGAAAATGGTTAGTATCAGCTCCGACACGCCCGGCTCGATAACACTGGACGAATCAAACGACGAAGCTGCTGCATATACAGCTTTCCTGCCCGATCTTCCAGAAACCCAGGTTATCAATACAGAAACAAATAAGTTGTGCATTGAGAACATTATGATTAGTGGGTCAGACTATCGACGAGCAGATTATCACAAAGTGACTTCTATCTGGGTGAGGCTATGTCGTGGCGTCATATGCTCCCATCTTTCTCACAACAGTCCAGGACAAGTTCACACACGAGACCCTCGCCGATCCTAATTCGCGGCTCAACAACCAAATCAAGGATATCAAATCGTACCATAGTGAGTTCGCTAGTCTCTGCCAAACTCCATGGCTGCATCGACGTCTGTACAAGAGTGGTATGCCAGACATCATGTTTTCTGCATACAGGGATTGTGTCATGTATAGTCAGAAGACAGAGCATAATAAGGGACTGGTTTATCGATCTCTTGAAGAAAGCATCGATACACTCCTCTCATTAGAGGCTATGACTAATGGCGGAGAGCTACTGGTCCGGGTGCAGTGTCTTTTGCTTTATCAAAGCATGCAATTGTTCGATCAGGATGTACGGCAGCAATGTTTGGCTGGATCAAGGATGAAAACGCTCGAACTTTGGACGGACGTACTAGGGGACCTACGGGATGCTTCACTTGAACTCTCAAACAAAACAGTCCAGCAAGTCCCTGTATGGGAGGTGAGAGTTCAAGTGCATTTCCGATCGCCATGGCATTTCTGACGCTTGAGATCACTAGTCGTGGATTTATGCAGAGTCTCTGCGACGTACGATCATAGCCTCATATACCTTGATCACACTTCATTACATGTTGAAACAGGATATTCGTAAGTCCAACCACCCATAGCATATCGGAAGATACTCAAGCACTACAGCCAGCCAAGGAGGATGGACAAGAAGCCAGCCCTGGTCAATTTGCCAGCAAGTTTGGTCCACTCAATCTTCTTTCGATTTTCTCAGTGTTTGGGAGCAGGATCCTCCTGTTACCGTAAGTTGTTTATTATTAGATGAATTTCTGGAGCAAGGCAAAGCGGATGCAGTCGATGAATTTGCTCGCAATATGCTTGTTACGTGAGTTTGAGAGGTCTCTCGGTCAAAGCTCCGGCTGATGTTAAGCAGTTATATTGGTCTCGACGAAACAAAGCAGTGGTTCAAACAGAGAGGGTCAACCTACTAAAAGATACCGCGGACGCAAGAGAGATTCATATCCGCTTCAATTGGGCCGTAATTAGTTCGAATATCAAATTCCTCTGTTTGACGTCGTCGAGCGATACTATGGTGCTCGGAAGACGTCTCCGACGCCGCAGGTGGAACTCCGCTGCACTCCACCTCCACAAGCTGCGGACAGCAGCGGTATTCCGCACACCGCAGCTCGAATTGGTCAGAAACATGCACGCCTTGTCTGATAATCAAAATATACGGACGAGTTCTGACTAATCAAATGCACATGGTGCAGGTATAAGTCAACGACTTCCCTTCAAACAGAGTGAAGTTCTTCTCAAATTACACAGCATACATATACTCGAACGCCGAGCATATATACCACGAAATCTTGCATCACTATATCTCGTCTTGAAGTCTTCACGATGGTCAAGTTAATTGCGGGTCTAATGGGCTCATCGGTCGCTTCTGGCTCAGCAAGGTTGTCAGGGGTCGAGCAACTTCATTCATTCCTAAAGGCGATCAAAGAGTCAAACGTCCACGATTTGGACACTGCTCGTGTTTACAATTCTGGAAGAAGCGAAGAGGATCTCGGCAAGATTCCAGAGGCCAAATATGAATTCTCCATCGCGACAAAGGCTCCAGGATTCTCACCGGGCTCATTGGCGTTCGACAACATCATCAACAACTGTACTGCTTCTCTTGCTGCTCTCAAGCAAGAACGATTGGATCTTTACTATCTTCACGGACCCGATAGATCAACACCGCTTGCAGAGTCCCTCCGCGCCATCAACCAGCTATTCCAGGAGGGAAAACTAGCTGCTTTTGGAATCAGTAATTACCACGCCACCGAAGTCGAAGAAATCCTCCGTTTGTGCGCCAAGCATGGTTTCGTCCGGCCATCAATTTATCAAGGTGGCTACAATCCTCTACTGAGAGCTGCCGACAAGGAATTGTTCCCCCTCCTACGACGTCACAACATCAGCTTCTACGCTTACAGTCCACTGGCAGGAGGTTTCTTCTCTCGACCGATCGCAGAATTGCGCAACCCCCCTTCAGGAAGCAGGATGGAGCAAATGCACGTCTTCTCTATGATGTACGTCAACGACTTGAGCTTGGCTATGCACGAGCAATTGAGTCAGGCGTGCAAGAAAGAAGGCCTGACTTTGAAAGAAGCTACTTTGAGATGGATGATGCATCATTCGATGCTGGGAGCAGACGACGGTATCATAATCGGCGCCAGTACTCCTGAGCAGGTGCGGGAGAATGTGAGGGCATGTGGAGGCGGACCTTTGCCCTCGAGTATGGTGGAACTGTTCGAGGATATTTGGACGAGGTTTCATGGGGCTGGGTACTCTCAGCACTACTCAATCCCATTGTAGTAGCATTTATGACGTCGAATCTCAATCGATAGCGAAGCCCAGAATTTACTCACCTCTGCTTTCGTCTATCAAATCACACCGTTCATACATGAGTGTACGGTTTTGACCTTTTTAACACCAAGATTGACACTACTCCTGCACCTTAATACTGTGAGGGTGTGAGTACCGCTGTGGCAATCAGCGCGGCATTGGCTGCAATCAAGAATATTTGGAAATGGAAAGCAATATGATTAATGGTGTCTATTTATGCGGCAGTGCTAAATGTTGGTCTAAGTCTATGGGTATAATATATGTAACGACAAAAAAGCAATAACATGATATCCGCCTCTACGTCGTCCCATGCGAAATTTTGTTGGGCTCGGTATCTGAGTCTCGGGTGCTCAAGCTTTGTGTACAGCATAAGCGCTCTTGGTTCTGATGCGTGCGCCATAGATGTAAAAGACATATGGCACGGGCACCATGAGAGAGCTGATGCAAGCGAGGATAGTGAGGGTATAGTGAACACCCATGTTTTGGTACCATGGAACACCAACCACAGTCATACCTCCAGCGGCAAGATAGCGGGTGAAAGTGACGAATGAAAGTGCACTGGCAGCGTAGATGGCGTACGAGTCAATGATGTACATGTAAGCCGAGATGAATATGGTGATGACGCCGTATCCGAACAAGGCTGAGGCGATGATGGGAGACCAGATGGAAATGGAAGCGTAGTCAGTCCAGCCCATCCAGAACAGAGAGATGGGAACCGCAAAGGCTCCACCGAGCATGGCGAAGTAAAGTCGAGACTCGGGTGTGGGAGCGGGGTTCTCGACTCCGGCTGCTTCCTGCTTCTTGATATCCTTGACCGTCCAGGAGTAGATCAGAGGCAATGTACCTGCAAGAGGGAAGAATCCGACAAATACAGCCACCCAGATGATGTTGGTGATACCCTGAGAGATTCCGTAGGTATTGGTGAAGACAAACTCGAAGCCAATGAAGAAAGTGAACAGCACAATGTAGATGACAGTGAGATAGAGCGACATGAGCAGAATGATGGGCTCGGTCCAGATCATGGCGAATGGTCGGTAGATTGCGATCTTCAGACGAGTCCAGAGAGAAGTGCGGCGCACCTCCAAAGGTGACCTGTAACGATCATCACCTGTTTGCTCGCGGAAATGACGCGCCTTCCAGGAGAGAAGGAGAGGTCCGTAGGTCTCGGGCTGGCCAAGAATGATGATAGCGGTGACGATTGCGCCGAGAATCAGCATGAGCCATTCACACCAACGCCAGCTCATGCCACTTGGACCAATGTAAGAACCAATGACAGGACCGAAGAGAGGTCCAGAGAAACCGATAAAAGCATAGACGGGGAAACCATAAGTCTTTTCGAGAGGGTTCCAGAGATCGGCAATTGTGCCACCAGCTACTGTCAGAGGCGTCGAACCGAACAGGCCCGCCAGGAAACGCATTGTGATGTGGCCACCGAAGTTGGGAGCTAGCGCACATCCAAGCAAGAAAGCCATGTAGATACACATGGTCACGATGTAGATGATGTTTCTTCCAAAGGTCTCTGAGAAAGGTCCTGCAAATTGCGAGCCGACAGCAAATCCAATCAAATACATGGCGGTCGCCAAAGATCCTGCGACTTCACTAACGTGGAAGTATTCTGCGTATTGGGGTAATACTGCAGCATCGATTGACGACGCTGCTGTACCTGCAACAGCCACAAGAGAGACAACTACTGTTGCCCACATTCGCTTGGCCGTCGACCAATTGTGCGGCTTGAGTGGATCGTGAGCGCCTTCCCATTCCACCACGAAAACATGGCCGTTCTCGCTCTCGTTCGTCGCTCTCAACCGTGCGTTGATGCCGGTCATGGAATATCCTAGAGCTGTTCGTTCCGAGTAATGCGTCCTGTGTGTCGGTATTCTGGACAGATCGGCATTTTCGCTCTTGGTCTTGGTCAGATCGGCATGATGACTCCTGGTGGTGTGTATTCTGTTGAGCTCGTTCTGGTTGTCTTCTTGAGGATAAGAGTCCTCCATCTCGTCTTCGACTATCGCGTCGAGTGCTTCCTGATTCTCCTGTGATTCCTCGTCTAGGTTGGGTGTTTCGATCTTCTCGAGAGGCTGCCCGCCGAAGATTTGGGCTTCGTCGTATTTGTCCAGTCCATGTTGTTGTGTGTAAGCAGCAAGGGCTTTGGCCTTGTCTGAATCTCTCTCCAATTGCCTCTGGACCGCCTGCCTGAGTTGCTTATACTGCCGGAACGACTGCATGGTCGTGTGTGTGAGATGAGTGTGCAACAGGAAGACAAAACTTTTTCCGATGAATATTGAGCGATGACGAGGGTGTTTACATGACTTCGGGTGCCCCAGATCGCTGGGCTACCTAGACTTATATATCAAAGCGCCACTACACCAGCGGTGGTCCTTCGGTCAGAGATTGCTGTGATGGGTAACGGGTAAGAGGCGCGTAAGACCCACTCTCACCGACCCCAGATCAAGGTGATTGTTTTTCTTGCTACCTCATCGCAGCAGCTTTGTGTTTGTTCTTGAATATTCGCCTTCACCATGACGCTGGCTTCTCTTAGACACCACATACACATTGAATACACCTGTTTGTCGGCTCTTGAAGTGTTACATGTTTCTTCAATGACTTGTTGGAGGGAGAAAAGTCGGGTTTGACGCAATCTACTCGGGCTCGGTACGATTCTCCGCCTGAAAGTTCCGAACTTTATTTTCCGACATCAACACCTGCATTCATCAACTGCATGCTAATTAAGGTGAGCCATTGATGTAAGCCTTGTGGATGTGATATGGAAGATCATGCTCGTTTGAGCACCTTGTAATCAAAAGCAATATACACCATGTGTTTGCTTTGTCCTGCATTATCAAGAAGTGCTACGAGTTAGCTCAATACATGTTGGAAACGCTGGACCATTTCGTCGACTCGAGATATCGTATGGACTTCGGAGTCGTTCCCCAACGGCTTTTCGGACATGCCCTACTTCTGCAGGAGTCATCGCAAAGATACGGAAGATATCTACTTGCAGCAAGCCTTGCGCAGAGCCCAGCAAGCAAGTTGTTCTTGCGAATGAGTGGTTAGAGAAGGCGTTTTGGTGGCTATCGCGGATATTGCGGAGCATGGCTATTGCGGAGAATAGTCCTGAGGTGTCGAACCCTGCAAGACCCTTCGTGTTTCGTCGATCGCCTGTGAGTCAGCAAGGCGTGAGAATCAAGCTACGGGAAACACTCGGTCGAAAAGTAAGGCAGAGTTGCTGATGGAAACTGAAGGTTCATGTTCCAGACTTTCGGTCAATACCTTTCGAAAGGTGACCCTGTCCGATGTGAAGAAGCGCACGGACATGTGGAAGCAAATCTTGGCGGCACGTGCACGACGAGCCTTCGCACTCTGAACAAAATTCTCCCGCCGCCGCCTCCCTCTTGAAGCCGTCACGCACAATTCCTCACCAAAAGAACCCGATTCTCTTGGAAGACAGCCAGCATCATGTCGAAGATCACTGTCGCCGGAGTGCGCACCAACGTGCAGGAGCTCCTCAACTACTCCCTCAATGAGAAGAAGCGCAACTTCCTCGAGACCGTCGAGCTCCAGATCGGCCTCAAGAACTACGACCCCCAGCGTGACAAGCGTTTCTCTGGTACCGTCAAGCTCCCCAAGGTCCCCCGCCCCAACATGGCCATCTGGTACGATCTCCCTGGAGTCTGAAAAGAGCGCGAGTGGAACAAGATGGCTGACGGAACAACCTTTACAGCATTCTCGGTGACCAGCACGATATCGATCGTGCCAAGCACTTTGGTGTTGATGCCATGTCCGCTGAGGACTTGAGAAAGCTCAACAAGAACAAGAAGCTGATCAAGAAGCTCGCACGCAAGTACGATGCCTTCATCGCTTCCGAGGCTCTCATCAAGCAGATTCCTCGTCTTCTCGGCCCCGGTCTTTCCAAGGGTAAGCAACAATCGCATTCGTACATCTTCTCAAAGCGCATCTACTAACAAGTACAACAGCCGGCAAGTTCCCCACCCCCGTCTCTCACGCTGAGGACCTCTCCAACAAGATCACCGAGGTCAAGTCCACCGTCAAGTTCCAGCTGAAGAAGGTTCTGTGTATGGGTGTCGCTGTTGGCAACGTTGAGATGACCGAGGACGAGCTCATCGGTAACATCATGTTGTCCATCAACTACCTCGTCTCCCTGCTCAAGAAGGGCTGGCAGAACGTTGGAAGCTTGACCATCAAGGCTTCCATGTCTCCCCCCAAGCGCGTCTACTAGAGGACATTTATTTGTTCGATAGTGTGGTGTGTACTCTTTTTTGAAAAAGAAACGATCAATACTGTTAGCAAGCACGTAGATGAAAATCAAGATGACTTGCAGCACCCATTTCATTATTACCTCCCATTGCTCGTGACATGCGAATTGCAGATTTTTGACGCACTTGCGTCTGTGACCTATGGTGACGTGAATGGTCTGACGCAGTTCACACTCGAGCAGCAACTTCGTCCAACCGAGAAGCACGAAAAGATAGTATGCGCACATGACGATTACCGCATCTCTGAACTGCGAGAACTTTTGATGGTTGCACATTTCGGAAATCTTGGACTTGCATGCACAAATGATGGTATCACCGTTAAAGCATGACGTGCACAGCAGCATGTGAAAAAAGATTCGAAGTTGAAATTTTGATGATTGAATTCTCTGCTCTGCAAAAACTACTTCTAGGCGCAGACTGAGCATGCGTGCGCAACTCCCAAACAACCATCTAGTCTCACAATATCCAAGACCAGAAAGCCATCCGCAAGAAGCGACGCTGCTGCTCAAACTCTACCGCAGAAGATCTCTGCTTGGCAAGAAAAAGTCTCCAACCCCAAAAGAAACCTCAACTCCATAAAAAAAAAATTAGGAGTTGAAGAAATGTCGCAGCCCTCCCACACCTCCGTCGCACATTTGGCGAAACACGCAGATGTTTTGGAAAGAGGGCCGACTTCCCTCTATGCGTCAGGGAACGATACGAATTCCATGAGGAGAGGAAAACACATAGCAAGCCACCGTAGTGGAAACGCAAAGTGACATTAGTCACCTACTGATAGATGGAAAAGAAAACACAGTTGAGGGCGAGGAGGTGCGAAGTTTTATAGGTACTGGTGGGTCTGTGCTGGCAGGGTGAGGTGATTATGTAAGCATGCGGGCTTGGCGGAGATGGGTGAGGAGGACACCCTGGTCTGATGATGGGAGGGGCGATGGCGAGGTTTGATGAGGGCTTGATGAAAAACGATCCTTGGAGGTGGGTGGTTATGGTGCTTTAGAGATACTGATAGAGCTCGGTATCGTTTGGACCCATATTACGAGCTGTATAGTATCTGATCGAGAATATGATCAAATCATTCTTCAGCACGACTACGTCCCGTGTTCTGCCATCTCAGGTCATACCTTGAATATACATCAGCGATAATGAGGTTGATTGAAGTCAAGGAATCGGTGCTCTAGCGGTGAGGCATCGTCGAGAGAACACGGTCGGTCTGTGCCATCCTCCACCGGTGTCTTGAGAACCTTGTCGACATAATATCTTCCTCCAGAGTTGTTGTGAACGGAATTTTACTTGCTAAACAACACTAGAAGTCACACACGAAACAGGGGCATACAAGACATGGAAGGGAGAAGTAGATAAGCGAGACTGCCTGTGGTTGAATCGTGATTTGAATACATATTCGCGTTCTACCATATGCTATTGAGTCGATCATCTCAGCGCGATCGAGATGAATACTGCTACGAATTCGTTGACCTCGAGAGCCACTTCTATGCTGCCAGACTGCAATCGCACACAGTGCCGCACCATCGTAGCAGCGCGGAATGTGTTTGGTGCATCACGACTGTCGAGTTTCTGTTTACGGCGCGATGTTGCGGTTGAGACATGGCCTGATGCCGTGATGCAGCGTCCGCACTGGACTCGGGGGCACCATGGTATCATGTGTCGTGTTGATATTGTGCTGATCGCTCAGTCCTCTCTTTCGACGGATGTCGGACCCTGGAGCAAGCTCACGAAGCATAGTCCGGGGGTGTTGATCGCCAAGCGGCTTGAGTTGATAGTGTTGGGCTCAGAGACAGAGCTTGTTGAAGCACTGTTGTCTGAGCCAACCCATGATTTGTTCAAGCATCCTTCATCTCCACCTCAATCTCCTGGCCTTTTATGCTGACGGCAGCAGTCGCGGCAGCAGCTTTGCGTTCGGCCTTTTTCTTCTGACGCGTCGCACCGATAGGGAACCTCTTTTCAGTTTGGCAGTTCCGGCAACGAATGACAAGAAGATCGGCATGCGGTTTCTTGGAGGCTCTGCTCATATTCTCGATACGCGTCTCTGAAGTCGTGTCTGGCATTAGAGGAGTGGTGCAAACCTTACAGATGGAACGCTTCACATCATGAGAGAGGCGTATCTGAGCCTTCAGCGAGACAGCCTTGAGCTGTGCAGCGAGCAGAAGAGGTAGCCCATGCTGTTGCAGCCTGACGTTGGCGTCGGTTGACTCAGAGCGTGCTATCGGGGGTTGATGCAGGGCGAGATGAGTTGCTGCTTGGTGCAAAAAGGCGATCCTTGCATGGAGATGTTTGTTGGGCACACTTTTCGCCTTGTCAGCAGATGCCTTTGCCATGACTGGCCTTTTCCTGACGACAAGACAGGGCACTTTTTGGGTCGTTGGAAGTGAGGAGCACAAGCGTCCGAGCTCGAAGAATCGTCACGTGGGCCAGCAACGCGGCCGGATCCAGCGCATTCCTGGAGAACTCAGCCAGCAGCTCCGTCCCTTGGTCCTTGTCACCATCACCCACCACCACCCTTCCTTCAATCCATCAACCCTGTCTGCTTTCTTAGCTGAATCGCCAGACCCTTATATAACAACCTCCTTTTCACCTCGCGACTCGTTCGATTCGCGTCGCTTTTTACGCGCCTAACCCACCTTCGACTCCCTCACACACCCACCCAGCTTCATCAACATGTCTGCCGAGGAGGATCTCATCGACTACTCCGACGAGGAGCTTCAGACCACTGAGCCCACCGCCGCCACTACTGACGCCGCCGCCGCCAACGGTGACGCAAAGAAAGCCGATGGCGCCGCCCCTGCTGGTGCCGCAAAGGGCAGTTACGTCGGTATTCACTCGACTGGTTTCCGCGACTTCCTGTTGAAGCCCGAGCTTCTTCGCGCCATCACCGACTGCGGTTTCGAGCATCCTTCGGAGGGTTAGTCATTCTGAACATCATCATCCTATCTAGCGCGCGTCTCCATTGCTCCGATCGTCCGTCCATCTCCAAGCGAAGCTCCATTCAGGTAGAAAGAGGAGGCAATCTGCGTTGAAGAGTCTTTATCAGCCACCTGGACATATCCCGTGTCGCCGGCCCGCTTTGCGCTACATTACGACTGTGGTGCAGACCTGGGCTTGGTTCGACAGCTGCCGGAATTCAGAGGGAGAAGTCATGCCGTTGAAACACGCGCAATCCGACAAAGGGCGCGTCGTTATGCAGTCTGACCTTGTGTCATTCCGAGTCTTGGGCCTGGCGCCAATTGAACTCTTGATTTGCACACCGGACGCGCCGCCTCCTGGCTTTGCTCGTGCACCTCTGTCATTAGACAAGTGCTTTCCATGGCCTTCTTTTGCTTTTGTTATCGCAAGTTCACTCGCAACTTCTGGACAGGAGATGGACGGACGCTTGCTTGATTCGCGCGAACACACACACTCACTACTTGGCAAACCGATTCTGACATAGCTGCGATATCCAGTCCAACAGGAGTGCATTCCTCAAGCCATTCTCGGTAACGATGTCATCTGCCAGGCCAAGTCCGGTTTGGGAAAGACCGCCGTCTTCGTTCTCGCAACTCTCCAACAGATGGAGCCCATCGAGGGTGAGACCTCGGTCCTCGTCATGTGCCACACCCGTGAGCTCGCCTACCAGATCAAGAACGAATACGCCAGATTCACAAAGTACATGCCCGACGTCAAGACTGCCGTATTCTACGGTGGTACTCCCATGCAAAAAGACATTGAGCTCCTCGCCAACAAGGAGACTCACCCTCACATCATCGTCGCCACTCCCGGTCGTCTGAACGCCCTCGTCAGAGACAAGAAGCTCCGTCTCGGAAACATTCAGCGCTTCGTCCTCGATGAGTGTGACAAGATGCTCGACCAGATTGGTAAGTCTGCTGCTTGCTCGATTGTCGCACCCCTCTAACCTGTCCACAGACATGCGCCGCGACGTGCAAGAAATCTTCCGCGCTACCCCCACACAGAAGCAGGTTATGATGTTCTCGGCCACCCTCTCCCAAGAGACCCGTCCTATCTGCAAGAAGTTCATGCGTAACCCTCTGGAGATCTACGTCGACGACGAGACCAAGCTCACCCTCCACGGTCTCCAGCAATACTACATCAAGCTCAGCGAGGCCGAGAAGAACCGCAAGCTCAACGACTTGCTCGATGAGCTCGAATTCAACCAGGTCATCATCTTCGTTAAGAGCACCCTTCGCGCAACCGAGCTCGACAAGCTTCTCCGCGAGTGCAACTTCCCCAGTATCGCTGTCCACTCTGGTGTCTCCCAAGAGGAGCGGTATGTACCCTGATTCCTCTCGCAAAGCCAACATATTCTGATGTCTCTACAGTATCAAGCGTTACAAGGAGTTCAAGGAGTTCAACAAGCGTATCTGTGTTGCCACTGATGTCTTCGGTCGTGGTATCGATATCGAGCGTATCAACCTTGCCATCAACTACGATCTTCCCGGTGATGCCGACTCGTACCTTCACCGTGTCGGTCGTGCTGGTCGTTTCGGTACCAAGGGTCTCAGTATCTCCTTTGTCAGCAGCGAGCAAGACCAGGAGGTTCTCAAGACCATCGAGAAGAGATTCGAGGTTGCCCTGCCGTAAGTTCCGCTCTTTTGATCCTCCAGTCATGAACACCTTACTAACGTACCTCCACAGTGAGTTCCCCGAGGGTGGCATCGACTCCAAGAGCTACATGGCCAACTAAACAATTCCTTCCACGTTTGACGACATCAAGGAGAGGTTTCCACGGACAAAAATTTGAACTTTTGGCAAGCGATTGCAATGGGCACACACGTGACGGTGTACTCTTATTAGCTTCTCTTTTTTCTTTTCTACTATTTAACGATTATCAAAACCAAAAACACGATTGCGTTGACCAGATTATTCTTTACTTTCTTGACTCCACGCCGCTTACTCTTTCTGTTCCAATCATATAGTCATCATAGTGGATGTCTCTCAGAGTGCTCTCTCCTCGATGGTCGTCAGCGCGAGAGCTTGCGACGACCGCTGACGAGTCAAGCCTTGGATGTACTTCCTAGCTATTCAACAAAGCTTGATGCCCACTCCACAAAGCACATGCTAATTGATACATGCCGAGGCGTCCTCATAGCACGGGTTCCTGCTTTTCCCTTTTGCTATAGATATGGGAATCTATCAGGCGCATAGATGGGGGTTTCCTTGTCCACTTTATCTTTGACCCTTGATGTCTTGACGCCTTTGAGCCAGGTACTGGCCTGTATAGAGTGGATGTTGGAGACTTGTAATGTCAGTGGCATATACATCTATCTTAGAGACCTCGAGCTGTGTTTGCAGATAACGATGATGTCTTTTTTCGGAAAATGGGGACAGCAGCGCAGTGGGGTTATTTCACTGCTGCATGGTCTCTATATACGGGTATGTTTCAAGCGTTTTTTGTAATTTCTGTAAAAGTGGGAGGTGTGTTGTTTGGAAGTTCTTGCATAACCAAGTCCAGCGAGGACTTCCAGAAGATGCGGGAACTGATGGGTATGGGTGTGAGTTTCCTGCCTCTATACCAGCCGCATGCATGCATCACAGTCTTACCAGCTTTTTAAACCAATAGGCTCAGCGTTTTAATGGAAGAAGGGAAGTCGTATAAGATACCAGAAGTATAAAGTTATCAGGTTTGACATCTCGCATACGGTTGCGGAACAGGGGCTTATAGCTGGTACACTGGCCGGCTATTTCGAGCAATAAACCCAAGACCTTCAGAGTGGTTTGTGTATCTTCAGAGCCATCCTCGTGCATTGCTAGAGAGTTGGGTACGTTGTTAGTTTCCGATATCTGGAAGGAGGTCGAGATATTTGGCGTCGAATGATAACAGTTTGTAGTCTTGTCATGGGATAGGAAGGAGAGGCATATCCACAGCAAGCCGACCTGGCTGTATGTTTGGATCGAGTACGAAAAGGAGATGAGCTGGCGACAACTTCAGAACAAGGGCAAGCTGCGATACATGTAGTCCCCATATATAGTATCGAACCCGACACGGAACAAGTTGTGATGGCGGTGCGTACGGACGATCCGCCTTTTGCTTGATTGAATACGCAAGTAACGCGTGTTGAAGAAGACATGTTCTTTGGTTTACATCCTTCGATGTTGCTGCGGTGTTGAATCTGCCATGACCGTGATATGAAGAAAGATGCACGCCTTCCGGTCTCTTCATCTTTTGGTCGCGTGTTGATCACTCTCGTTCAAGACTTGCATAAGAAGTTTGTTGACATGATCCTGGTGCTCCATATCACGGTTGGTATGCGTCTGTTTGAAGTTGACTTCGAAGTCGGTCATCATGGTTGACTGGAAGGCTGGACACAGTTCGTACGGCTCATGTCTCTAATGTCTGATTTGGGGGTACCACGGGTAGTCAGACAAGTTGTAGTATCGTATGCGTAATTGTCATGAACTGTCTCCTTAAGTGCAGAACGTTGTCAAACAGCTGTAAAGATGCAAGGCAGTCTTGAGGTTGACATAGTCGTCCACTGGCAAGATCTTGCTGATGAAGTCTCGCTGGAGACAATCCCGGCGCAGAAAGCATCTTTCCACAGCCATAACCATGCCAAACTTCAACAATTTCTTGCCAGATGTTTCTCGGAGAGCGGTCTCTACCACCAGTTCCATCTTCCGTAGGGTCGAGGTAATTGAGCATCCGCAAGGCAGCAACTCTTGCGAGAACGAGAAACAGCAACCGCTGTTCCAAGGTAAAACGTTGCGAACGATCACAGAAAAACGGCTTTTGTCAACTGTCAAGTCACGAAACCTCAAACTCCTCCCGGCAACACTTGTATCCGCGGCACACATGTTTTTTCTTCTCTGCTGCTGTGGTCATGCCCATCCGGCACGGTGCGGCATGCAATTTTTAAAATTTAACAAGCAGGTTCAACGGTCCAACCGTTCCAAGAGGCGCAGAAACGCGGCGGCTGTAACCGGATGCTGGTACCTTTATTTTTCGCGACCACTTACCAAGCAGAAAAAAAAATAATGGTGTTTCTGTTTTCTTCATGCCCTGAGTGGATCAATCGAAAAAGGGACCTTAAATTCAGAAGAGTGGTTGCGGAAAAAAAGCTTGTCGAGCGGTTCCGTCTGGGGCCATACGAGCTGACATGTTCTTACCACGGTGATGTGCAGCGTGGGGTGAAGGAGCGAGCGTGAGTCCGCGTGATGGAGGGCATGAAGCAAAGAACCGGTGAGTGGCTTTCATGCTGGCTTGTGGATATGGATAGGGAAAATGCGTATTCGCGCCGTATCGACGATAATCGTATATCGTACAGAGTGTGCTCGTTTGTGCGCGACATGGAGGACAGGGCTTCCTAGCAGGAGGGCTTTGTTTGTCGATGGGATGACTTTGAGGAAGATCATCAAGACCCATTCTCAATTGCATTGTCCGAGGACAGTTTCCATACTCGTTCGGTGAGTTGTGCGCTCACATGAGCAGGGCTTGCTTGTCAAGTTGTCAACATGAGTGCAACTAAAAAGGATCGTCGAGCGGAAGGTCAATCGCATTGTCCGCGTGCAGAAGCTGCTGCGTTCGACGTGATGGCTTGCAGCACAAGTTTGTTTCAGGACATTTCTAACTTGATGCCTGGTGCCTGTCTCCAAGACTTGAGTCTTGTTTCTCCTTGGGCGCAGCTATGTATCATCGGCATTCCACTTCGGTTCGTTGCACTTGGTCTTCTTGTACTTTTCTTGTCGCGCGGCATCGAGGAACAATCTCCGTAGACAGCCAATGATCTTCCTCTAGCTGTCCCGAAACTCGAGCGATCCCCAGAAACTTGGTACTGGGGGACGGGACACAAAAGGAGATGATCTCTAAGCTCGAGACTTTTTGCAACAGTTCGCACCTTTGAGCACAAGTGTGATGATGAGTCCAAATAAATCGATCAACACGCGGCTCTGTGCAGCATGTCATGAGAGATAGCATAACGCACGTTCGGATAGCACACTCTCCGTCTCCGAGTCAAGAACTGGTTGGTGTAGGTTCAGCCTTCTCTTTGAACGTCCGTAGTACGTGCATAGTGACGATACTGTTTCGGGCGGGACGTGTACAGTATCGCGACCAGCCTCATGAAGGAAAGCCGGATGTTTTCTGCATCACAGGTTTCAGAGGGGATGTTTTTCTTCCTCGCTCTCCACGGTGTTTGAATCCACGTCCTTTGTCGAAAAAGCTTTGGTCGAGGATAAGTGGTGAGGTTTCAATAGCAGGGCTAACTTTGTTCAACGCCTATTTGCCGAGAACGATGATCTGCAGATGGGATATTCGACGTTCTTTACAATCGGCTGGGGGGCTTGGTGTTCATAACAAGATAGACCGTGCAAGGATCAGGAAATTGTTTGTGTGTGTGTGGCAGCCTCGACGTGGGGTTGAGGAAGACCACGAAGGCAGGCAGGTAGCCATCTCATGATAAGAACATGAAGGTTGATGCGATCTTCGATAAAGGACGCAGCAAGACCATCGCAATGTCTAACTACTTATATATGCGACAGTCAGGAGTGTCTGAAGACAGCTCAAACAAACATCCTTGCCGTCGATGAGAAACAAAAAACAGGCACTCGCGGGAGAACCGAGACAAGAATGATGCCACAGCGGCGGCGTGGAGTGAAGCCGTGCGGTTGTCGCTCGCGCCTAGACCCAGAGCAGAAAAGAGTGTCGGGAGCCGGAGGGTTTTTTCCTCGCAGCACACGACGGTGGTTGCGAAAGGATTACCAAGTAAGGCGCTGACGCTGGCGATGACGCCGCAGAGCAGGCGCAATCAGAGCAGAAATAGGAGAGGTTGACGTCGTGTACAGAGTGCATTTGATGAATTGAGATGGGTTGCGAATCAGCGAAATTGGCAGTGTAATTGGCAGTCTAGAAAGGACGAATTAACTATTGACATAGCGGATGGGTTTGCGGGCGGGTTGACATAGCCCAGTGAAATGCATGGCAATCGTCCAGTGGAAGCGAACCAAATCAAGGGCGGGCGCACTCCTTCTCACCAACTTCGGAGTACTACTGCCGTTCATCGTCAACGACACAGCTTCTCCTCATCTTTCGTCCGTTCTCACCCTCGCCTTCCTCTCTTGATTTTCAGAAATTTGTGCCTGGTTCTGAACGTCAACGCTGGCTCAGCATCTCACACTCGTTTGCTGTCCACCCCTTTCCTCCTTTATACCACGCCAAACACGCGCGCGTAGTTCCTCAGACCGTTTGGCCGCGTTTTTGGAAATTGTGACGCTTGGATTCGCTGTTTCGCTACTTCTCCGGCCTCGACACATAGCACGACTCTTTTGTCCTCAGCCACCGCCGTCTCACGTCCATCATCTTCCTGCGCTTTGAGCGTATCGCACCATGGCGCCCACAGTTCCCAGATTGCGCATCCTGTCAGGTCAGTAATGCCGTCCGTCTCTTCTAACCATCCTTGCACTTGCACGCTGCGCCATTGGGATCGGGTCCACTTTTCTAGCTCTCGCAAATATCCATCACTGCCCATCCCAGCCGCTCTGTAATTGCACTTGCTACGTCGTGGCATGCTCCAGGCATACGCAGCACGAGCATTGCTCTTCTCTTGATCTCCCTTCCTCTTTCCGTCACGATCCGCCAATCCCACCATGGCTGCCGACCAAGCGCGACAGGAGCAACAGCTCACTAACATACTCGTAGTTGGCGGAAATGCCGTCTCTGCCTTCATGTCATGGAGACTCTCGGCGACCAACGCATGCGACGTCACCCTCGTGTGGAAGAACGGCTTCGAGAACGTGTCGCAGTACGGTCTTTCATTCAAGTGAGCCAATACCATTGCTACGACCCGCAACCACCGCTGACCATCCCAGGTCTGCTACATTTGGAAACGAAAGATTTAAGCCCAGACAAGGTCAGCACATGCGCCCGGCGTCATGCATCGAATTCCCACTAACACAAGCCGCTCATAGTCGTTCGAACTCCTGAAGAAGCAGCAAAGACATCGAGAGCGCCGTACGACTACGTCCTCCTGTGCGTCAAGGCTCTCCCCGACGTTTACGACATTGCCTCCATCATTGAGTCGGTCGTCGCTCCTCAGCACACATGTATCCTGATCAACACAACACACTCTCTCGGTGTCGAGTCGTATCTCGAGCAAAGATTCCCCACAAACGTCGTTCTGTCTCTGGTCGCTGGCGCCGAGCTCTCACAACTGGGCCCCAGCGAATTCGAGCACAAGGGCACGGCCGAGATCTGGGTTGGACCTGCCAATAAAAATCCATCGATCCCTGCGTCGATACAGTCCGACATGGCTGAGGCATTGGCTATGACATTGAGCTCAGGTCAGGTGGATTGCAAGGTGTCGACTAACATCCGACAGCAACAATACGAGCGCATGATTGGGTAAGTCTCCGTTCGAAGCCTTCTGACCATCCTCTGACCATGTTCTGCAGCCCTATCGCCTTCCATCCCGCTAGTGTCTTGTTCGAGACTTCCAACCACGCCGAGCTACTCGAGAAGACTGGCGCCCGCGCAATGATTAGCGGCATCATCGACGAAATTCTCCTTCTTGCAAAGTCCCAAGGCTGCGACTTCCCCGAAGATTTCCGCGAGCAGACTATGGAAGCCATGATCCAGCCCACAGCAACACCCAGCACTATGTATCAAGACTTCACCGCCCGTCGACCTTTAGAAATCGAGACATTCCTCGGCGCTCCCATCAAGCTCGCTCAAGACGTCGGTGTTCCCGTTCCTCGCATCGAGACGCTGTATGCTCTGCTCCACAACGCCAACACACTGAACCAATCCCGCCCGCCTCCATCAGCAGCTGTCGCCCCGCAGCCTACCCCCGCACAAACACCTCGTATGGGCCCTGGTCCGATGGGCCCTGGCCCTAATCAGCGTGGCCCAATGAACGGCCCCATGCCCGGCCATCCCGGTAGACCTGGAATGATGAGACCTGGAAGCAGAGCTCCTTCGATGACTGGTGGCCCACCTCCCCAAATGCGCAGAGGCCCTTCAATGAACAACGGCTTCGGTCCACAGATGAGAATGAACGGAAATGGACACCGTGGTCCGCCTCAGCAGCAGACCCGTCGCCCTTCTCTCGAAGGCAATGAACTCGAGGAATTCAGCCATCTGATGCTTTACGACAACTTGCCAGAGGGCGCTCTGCCCGAGGGTGCCATTCCCGAGGGTGCCGGCCCTGGAGGCGAGATGGGACTTCGCGAAAGAGAATTGGCCCTTCGTCAGAGAGAGCTGTCTCTGAGAGAGCAAGAGTTCCACATGAGACGTCGCATGCCTCCTCCCCCTGCTTCTCACGCTGGAGGTTACGACGAGGATGACGAAGACGGTGAAGACTTTTTTGATCCTATGGCTGCAGGAAGAAACGTCCCGGTCATTGACCCTGATAACTTCGACATGATGAGCGTCACTTCAAAACGCACCCGCAAGGCACCAAGCGCCAACCAACTCCGCAACAACCCCGAAATGGGAGGTCCTCAGATGAGAGGAGGCGGTGGAGGTGGCAGAGGCATGTTCGGAAGGCCTAAGGTGCAAAACCGAACCAGCGCCAGACTGATGTCAGAAATTCCCGGTCTGCACGAAAACCTCATGGGCAACCCGTTGCTAGGTTACTCTTCGGACAGATACGGAGGTGTTGACCGTCACAATCTTGGACAGGAATCGAGAACCAACTCACTTACTGCAGAGCGCCTGAACGAACTTTCAAGAGGCGGTCCCCCGGGACAAGGCCCTTACCCTGGCCCGATGCCCCCTCCGATGGGCCGACGTGCAAGCAACTCACCCGGACACCCTCTGGGACCTCCAATGGGACCTCCAAGAGGACCCCCTGGTCAACAACGTCCTTACCCACCAAATGGACAGAACGGATATCCGCCACATATGAACGGCCGGCCATCACCTCCTGGTGTCATGGGCTCGCCGATGCAACAACGCCCACCAACTCAACAAGGCCAAGTGCCGCAGCATGTTGAACAGCAGAACGGGGTGAGCCATCTCTATCCGCCCAAAAGCGGCCCTCAAGAACGCAGTCTGACAGGTTCCGCGAGCGCTAGCGCGGGGAGTGGTGATAGCAACCACTCGGTGCCCCTTGATTCCGACCCATCGGCCCACAGCAGCTCTAGCAGTCTAGGACCCCGCCCACCCCACGGCTTCCGATAGATTGCTGGCATCACGAATGGGTCTCACTCGCCGAATGTGAGGGACTCTGCATCACAGCTTATACAGCTCATACGTGCAGATACTCCACGCTCATGTCCAGACCTGATGAACTTGATAACCGATCATCTCTTTTCTTCTCCTTTCCGACTCTCTGCATTACTTGATTCGCAACATCACCGCTCCTTATGTCGTCCTGCAAATCAATAACAAGACCGACTCGGACTTCTTATTCCCTAGGTCCTAGACGACATGGATCTCATAGACGGCGGCTTTCCTGGACATTGGCGTATTTCTTAACAGCATCTGAACAAATCGCACGTACATATCTTCCACTTCAGCATTGGCATGCTGTACCGGGCCTTTTCGACAAGTTCGCAAACAGACCCTGTTATGCCAGGGCGACCAGATACTTGGCATATGCCTCTCTTCCGGTCTTTTCATGTCGTTCTCATCGCCGCGATGCATTTTCTTTTGTCTGTGTTTTCTTCATCTGCGCTGAACGATTAGCATCCTGGAGAGAGAGGGAGGAACAGTCTCTTTTGGTCACTTTTCTTGTCCACCCGAGATCAAGGTTGGACGGCATCACCGTGTAATATCTTTATTATTTTCGCATGCGGAGGGAAGAGGAAAATAGTATGTCTTTTGTTTCTGTCCTGAAATGGATCTGTATGGGTTTGAATGGACTCTCATTGCCTTTTATTTTTTCATTGTCTGTTGTCCACAACGCGCAGGACATGCGTGTCACTCTGGCACGAATACTTCTAGAAGGAAGTAACTTCCGACCAAAATATACTCTTACCTATGCGGCTCTTCTCGAATTTCTCTGATTCTCTGATTCCCCTGACTCAGGCACATGTGAATCACAGCGACATCGCCAATATTTGCTGCATGATATGGGATTGCCAAGCTGCCTCGTTTCGCGTTTGAGGCATGCGACGATCAAAGCTTTTTATCAGATCATCGGCCGCTTTATCAGATCGGCTCATTTTAACGAGTCTTGGATCCCTCGTCCGAACTCTGCAGTGTTGTGAGTGGACAGCTACTACGACAGCTTCCGGGTTCTCACGTCTTGCTGCTCAGCACGCCCTGCCAAGTAGATATAGCGTGCGCTTTTGGCACAAAAGAGCCGACCAAGTTACCTGATAGTTATCTTATGTCTTGCAGAGGTAGGCCGAAAACGCGTCGACCCATGGTCAAAGTACACTGCTATAAGTATGGGCTCTGCACCCTTGTGGTTTTTTTTTGAGGTAGGGATCTGCTTTTGTAATCGACCAAATTCTTCCATTCCTCGTGTGAGAGACTATTTCCGACCATGTCGCCGCCACAACATTTCATGGAACAGCTCGACCAAGAAAAGAGGTATCCTGCTGCTACTCAGGATCAGGAAATCACGGACGAGACAACAAACTCCAAGGATGGCTATGACAAGGAAGCCCAAACGGTTGTCACTACTCTGGATGATTCCTCTGTCAACTCTTCTCGAGATCCGGCAAACACGCTCCCACCTGTGCCACTGCAGATGAAGCTGCTTAGTGTACTATTGGTTTCTTGCATCGGCTTTGGATCTCAATGGAGCAGTGGTGTGTCCTCAGCCATGAAATCCACCATGAAAAAGGTATACAATCACCCCTCTTCAAGCTTTTTACGCACCACTAACTTTGTATACAAAGGAAATGCACATCAACAATACCCAATTCTCCCTCCTCGAAGCTAGCGAAGACTTCATGTCCTCAGCTCTCATCCTTCTTACGGGCATTTTCACCGACCGTCTCGGCGGTACTGGTTGTATTGTTTACGGCAACATCATCTATACTATCGGCTCCATACTCATCGCTGGCGCCGCCGAAACTCGCAGCTATAAATTCATGATTGTGGGTAGAGTGATTGCGAGTTTTGGAGACATTGCCACGCAAGTCGCGCAGTACAAAGTCTTTTCCAGTTGGTTCCCTCCTAGTCATGGATTTGCTAGTACGCTTGGATTCGAATTGGGCATCAAGAAGGTGCGTTTGAGTGATAGCTCTTTCCGATCGATGCATTTACTGACCCTCGTGAAAACAGATTGGTGGGTTCGTTGGTAAATCGACTGCCAACATCATCGCCAAGGCAAGTTTCTCTCATGTCTCTTTCGGAAAGGGAAGGAAGTACTGACGAATTACAGAACTGCGGTTTCTCGAGCGTCTTCTGGACAATGGTCGGAATGAACATCTTTACAAACCTGGCAACAATCCTTCTCTTCTTCCTCGTCCGCTTCTGCGAAAAACGCTACACTTCTATCGCTGATCCGGCTACTGGCGAAAAACTCACCGAAAAGAACAAGAAGGTCGACTTTAAAAAGGTGCTTGAGATGCCATGGCCTTTCTGGTGTATGATTGCCTTTACCATTTTCCAAACTACCACTGCGAATGTGTTTTCGCAAAACGCGACAGAGCTTGCTGAACAAAGATTTAATGCCGATTCTATCACTGCTGGTTGGTATACTGCTGTCTTGCAGTATGCCGGATTCTTCTTCGTGCCATTGTTGGGTGTCTTTATTGATATCTTCGGTCAGAGAGTTAGTGCCATGGTTGTCTGTGGTGCTGGATGCTTCCTTTCCATGGCTTTGGTCTGTTGGGCTCCTTCTATCAAGGGTACGGCTGCTGCATTTGGCATTTACGCATTCGCCTTTTCTCTGGGCCCGACCGTTATCATCGATGGTATTAGGACGAGTATGTGGCATCAAGGTGCTTTTGGCACAGCTTATGGCATCAAAGTCACTATCAACAATGCGTAAGTCCTCGCCTCAAAAAAACAAAAGACTGGACCGAGCTAACAAGAATCCACAGCATGTCCTGTATCATCCGCATCCTCACCGGCGTAATCCAAGACGCAGACAACAACTCATACCACCGCGTCGTCCGCGTCTATGCCTTCTTCGGCTGCGCCTCTCTCGTCGTCTCCCTGGCCATCCTCACCCTGTCATTCCTCTCCCCTGATCTTGGCCGTCTGCAATGGTCTCGTAAGAAGAGAGTTGCAATGGGGGCTTTCATCCAAGAACGACTCCAGAGATTCGAGACGGTGACGAAGCAGAGGAACAAGAGGATCTCGGTGGCGTGCTTTGGGTTCACTATGTTGGTCATGCTTGGAGGGTGGACCGCTTACTTCTGGGGTGTGGCTACTGGAAACAACAAGTAAATGGCTTGGATTATGGATATTACACATATACGGGTTCCGGTGGAGGTCGAGGTTTGATGTCTATCTGAAAAAAGTTTTGTATGATTACGATGATTTTTTTTATCTTCCGTACTGCTTCCTGGAGTTCACGTGTGTTTAGCTCAATCTTTGTCACTCTCGGCCATCTCCCAAGATCGTAGATGGGAGTCGTCGAGAGTAAACGTGTAGAGGAGCAAGGTTATATAGTCACATGCGGAACATTACCATGAGAGAATACTCAAGCTGCCAGTGAGTTTGTTCGGCGCAAGAAGTCGTATCCTGCTGCTACCACGGTTTAGTCTTCCCTCACTGAATTCACATCATCACATGTCACTCTCGAATTTCATCAAGAAACATATCGATGTATCTCTGCGGGAGAGGGCATTTGAAACATCCGCAAGCCATACTGCTCTCACCGCTATGTCAAGATCAAGCATTCTCTCGGTCGTCGCTCCCTTGAAGGCTTTCAATGACGACGCAGGCTGAGAAAAGCCGCAGCGGACGTTGGGAAAGGCAGGGCGAGGTCAAGAAAAGAGATCTTGGCGCGGCGTTGATCGTGCCTCAAGGTGCGTCCAGGCAATCGTTCTCCTCCAATAACTCCTCAGTACACATAAACACGTCCGATGCCACCAACGTATCTTTTGGACTAATGGTCACGCCCAGCAGTCCGATTGGAAGGTTCCGATTGGAAGGTTCCGATTGGAAGGTACGCTCGGTCGCGACCGCACGGCAGGCCAAACGAGTGCCCGGTCGACACATACGTCGACGCACGCGCTATTTAGTATTCACAACTGTATAATATCCAGCGTCAGTCCGCTGTCTTCTGGGCATGACAAAGTCTCGACGCGCGTCTTGGAACGCTGCAAACCAACAAACTACGTGCAAGCTTCAGGTCAGAGTCTCCAGCTTCCAGTTTGGTTGTAGGGGGGTCCCTGTCAGCCCTCGTCTTACATGCAGTTGAAAGCCCCGAATCTGGATATCACAAAACGCATCGATTTGGCCTCCACATCTACATCTAGATGACTATTTATTCTGTTGACTCCGGGGAAGATACGCGGAAACATGTACTGGACCTTCCGGAAGACATGGACGAATCAGGTTCGAGTGGCTTTGAGGTGAAGCTCGTAGGTATCTCATTTATCGAGCAGGCCCGTCCTCTTTAGGCTTCCTGCCTTGAATATGGCTTGAAAAGCCATTTTTGGTATGCATAGATATATCAGACGCAGCTCTGTGGCGTACAGTTGCTACGGCACCCACCCAGATACCCGTCTACGCCTTGTGGTAGAACCAGGTCACGCTGCTCGGTCGATGCACTCAACATCATATTGGGCTTGGACAGGCGCAAAGTTAGACACCTTCCTCCGACTAACCTGCTCTTACTATTCCTTAGGTACATGTATGTACTCTATATTGTTGTTGCTCCTCGTTTCATAACCAGTCACGCCCGATGTTTGCTCGTGATAGCACAGCCTGATGCTCAGCTTTCTGTCCTAGCACATCTTGTCATCGTCCTCAAGGCATACACAATCTTCTTCTGTGGCAGACTCATATGAGCTGACTGTTTGAGAAGTTCTCCTCCAGCTATCGAGACAACGACAGTGTTACAACTTAGACACGATAACGTTTCGTCATGGTCCTGATCTTGGAAGATATCCAGATTGGATGGATATGTGCCCTGACAACTGAGGCTTCCGTGGCCCGGCTTATGCTCGACCACGTCTACAACGAAACTATACCGCTTCCCAGACACGACGACAACATCTACACATACGGTCGAATCAACTTGAAGACAGGAGACGGGTTCCACAATACCGCTATCGCTCAACTGCCTCTAGCTGAGACGGGCAAAGCGTCCGCGGCGACTGTGGCTAAGGATATGCGACGCACATTCCCCAACATCAAGTTCGGTCTCATGGTCGGGATAGCAGGAGGTATATGGAGTCGTGGTATCGACGTACGGCTTGGGGACGTCGTCGTCGGCGTGTCAAATGACAACGGTTCTGGCGTGATACAATATAACCATGGCAAATACCTCCAAGACTCGGCATTCGTTCAGAGGGGTGTGATGAACAAAGCCCCAAAGTTGCTTCGCACTGCTGTCGGCATAGTCCAACGCAACCACATGTGCAAAATCAGAGACTATGTCACTAGTTTGAATTCGCCAAAGATCAGAAGATTTGCTCATCGACCAGGTCAGTGCAACAATAGTTTCATAGCAGCATGTCCTCGGAAAGGTCACCGCCTAACTCTGATTATAGCGCACGATTATCTTTTCGAACCCAGGTATACCCACAAGGTCAAGGGTAGATCTTGCAGGTATTGTGCGAGTGATCGGCTACGCAATCGACCCAAGCGGTCTTTTACCTACCCTGCCGTTCACTATGGGCCCATAGCTTCAGGAGATGCGGTCATCAAAGATGCCCTGTTCGCGCAAACGATTCAAGAGGAAAACGGTGTTTTGTGCTTCGAGATGGAGGCTGCTGGTCTTGACGCATTTCCGTGCCTAGTCATCCGAGGTATATCTGACTATGCAGATACGCACAAGAATGATGATTGGCATCCTTATGCCGCCGCGGCTGCTGCCGCGTATGCTAAAGAGGTGCTGGCAGTCGTCCCTCCAACCGCTGTTACGCAGCTGCCCTCGATTGGTTAGTCCTCGTGTCTACATTGCTCCCATTCGTCATTCGGTAATATACCAAACAAAGGTAGACTGGAATAAGGCTCACCTTCCGTCATAGCTGCCTATAGTTATTGCCACCTTCCCATCTCCACCCTCTTACTACCCACCGCCCTTGTCTTGTCGCTAACCTTTTCAGCAATCCGAAGCAAGAATCTCCACACCGGCCCCGCCTACATGGCCAGCCTACGCGAACAAGAACAGATTCGCCAAATGAGAGCATCCCAGAAGCCTAAGCTTACCAGCAAGAACCTCCATACCGGACCTGCCTACATAGCCAGTCTGAGAGAGCAAGAGCAGACCCGTCAGTACAGAGAGTCCAAGAAAAGAGGCAGAGGCGGTGGCTGCACCGTCATGTGAGACGACCTAGCCTCAGGATCGATAGCCGCTATGGGCTACACAAGGCATGAGCGATGCGTTCGCAACAGTCTTTCGAGTTCCTTTGCAATTTTTCTTTCTTCTTTCTTCTTTTTTTCTTTTTTGAACTCTCATCATCGTCTCTTGACCTCTGTTGCCTCCTTCAATGACAACTCCCCCAAGCTGAACAAATATCTCTTTATGACCGTCACCGTGTTCATGTAAAGTGTAAGGATCAGTACTTTACTTCTGCAAGACACAGAGCTTTCAAAAGCTGCAGTTACCAATAAACAGCAGGATCACAGAGGCCGTACACATGACATGTCATGGGAAGACGCCCATTAAAGCAAAACAAAAAAACGACAAAATATTACCGTCAAGGATCGAACACACGACCAGCAAAAGGAGAAGGCCGCCGACGCTACTTCTCCCGATGCGTTAGCACAGGCTATTCCCCTCAGGCCAGACGTCCTTTGGACTCCGCTTTCTCCTGAGTAGGTGAAAGGGAGGCAACTTTTGATACCTATATAGCTAGACTTGGGTTGTGAGTGAGTTGATTCTTTGTTGTTGTCTTGTGACTTCACTTATGTGTGCAGACCTAGGACCTAGGATATTGTAGTCATCACCTGGGCAATTGGGGGCTAGGAGCCAGAGTGTCAAGTATGCTTTGGTACTAATTGCTTTCTTCTCGCACAAGAAGCCTCTCGCCTAATGCTCCCACATCAACAAGACTCATCCTCTTTTCGCTACAAGCGCGTTGCGTGCTGGCGATCTTTCTATGAACGTCTTTGTGAAGATCGACGATAGGGTGTATAGTCGTGTTCATCTTCGCTGACTGTACCCAGGATCTATTCCTCGAAGGCGCTTAGATATGCTTGATAGTATTCTCTCGCTTGGGTTTTACTCTCATTGCAACGCTCACGATCCATGAGTCAGATACTATGCTCCTTCCTCATAGGCTTTCCAAAGCCGTTGGCGTTGCCGCTAGGTACTTCTCCCACCCCTCCAATGATATGTTTCGCAAACATACTCGGTGAGTCACCACATCACAAGACTGCTTACTAAGCAACAGCTTTAGACACCAAGTATATAGAGCTCCCATCCTCCTAAGCTCTTTCTCTCGATTCATCGCAGTCACCTATGATGATCTTCAAGCCCGATTGTCGGTGCTGGTAAGGTTGGCTTCGGTCAGCTTCTACCGGTATCGAAATCGTGGTGTTGTTGCTGAGGAGTCACTGCTTTGAGGGATGCCGACAAGATGGAGGTGGAGGGTGATGGGCGAGATGGAGTTATCATGTAGTTGCCCATGATGATCTCAAAGCTCGGGACGGGGGTGATTGCCGAGGAGTACTGCTGGTGTAGGTCGGGAAGGCGAGCGTAGTGCAGACCGTGGGTGGAGTAAGACTTGTTTCGCGATTGCCTATGCTACGAGCCACATAATCAATGCTGGTACTGCTGGTTGCAGTCAACTTTCATCGGTATTGTAACTTGGTGTCATCATTGAGGCACCGCGCTGCGAAAGTCGAGAAGATCGCGTGGTCGAAAGTGCACCTTTTCGCTTCTCCGAGGCAGACTGTTGTCGGCGTAGCAGTCGCTTTAACTTGATCCAGGGATGCGCCAGCTCGGCCATAGAGGCCGAGAAGGGGCGGGCGCGAGGCATGGGAGACTTATATGGACCGATGGCTTAAGTGCTGACTGGATTAGCCGTGCGAGGCAGACTCCCTAAGACAACTAAGCCAGATCAAAGATATTTTGCCATCGAAGAAGACTAAATGAAAGAGGACCGCACATCGTCGAGCAAACTATCGATGAGCTCCTCATTAAGCTCTGCAGGGGAATCCTCTTCAAACAGACATCCGTAGCGGGTAACCATGTGGTCGTTCTCTCCCTGCTCGTCAGGGTCCTCCATATCTTGTTTTTGTGCTTCCGCCCAGATCTTGAGCTCAATGCCTGCTTCTTTACACATTTGCTCACAACGACCTTGGGTAGCGGTCCATTCTTCAAGGCCTACATCTTCTTCTTCTTCTCTCGGATGTGTGGGCATCATAAACCCGGGGAACCATGCCGGGCGATCACTTCTCCACCGCTCAGGTACCATCATGAAATGTCCAATTCCAGCAAGTTCGATGTATCTGAGATTGGGAAGGTCTTTGTAGCCTTGATTGTCCACAAAAGGTGAGAGAGGCGCTATTACATCGTCTTCGCACCAGCGAAGAATCAAACTCTCGATGGAGGCAGGAAGTAAGTCTGAGAGAGTAGGCTCAGGGTCGTGCGTTCCAGGGATTGGAAAGAAGGGGTGATGGTTCATCTCCAATGACTTCAACTTCGTCAATCGACGAAGATCGAATAGGTTGTCGGGTAGGTTGCGGAATGATTTGCCGGGGATGATGAATTGCAACCGCTCGAGTGTACCGGAAACTTTTACTAATTCGTCAATGAAGCTTTGACTGACATCAACAAGCTCATCTGTATACTTCGAATAGAGAAGCTCCAAGGAGCGCAGATTGCTACAGCCTCCCATGATAGACCGCAGCCCAAAGCTTCCTATCTGCATGTTTTCAAGGTGTAAATCTCTCAAATTGTGCAAAGGGACATGTGGATGCGCATAATCTGGGTCGAGATCATACCAACATCCGTTAAGAGAGCAGGAAGTAAGCGTGGGTATAGTAATCATGCTCAGACACTGTGAAATGTCTACTATGGGAGCTCCTGTTCCATGCCGTAGGGTTATCTTCTCTAATCGTGGAAGTATCGATGAGGAGTGCGAGTGCTGGGCCGCATGGTATCGATAGCTGGGTACGCGACTGGGAGGCAGCCGCCCATCTGAAACGAAAGAAGCGTTGCCGAAAACTTGCCCGAACAGGCTATGCAAGTCCTGACCAAAGGTTGTGTGAGGTGTTTCAAGATCCAGTACCCTGAGATTGGGCACCAATGTCAATAACAAAGCAAGCTCCGCATTATCCGTACCCATTGCAAGATTGTGACGCCAGTCGTCGTGCCATTTACAATTTTCGGATTGAGGGTCCGGGCGAGCTATCTTGTAACTTGCGGCTACAAGAGCGTCCAGAAGGTCGTCGTCCCGGTAGACAATGCCATGATCGACTCCTGAGTTGTGGCCGGTTTCATCCTCTGAATCGGGCTGGATGGATGGAAGGAAAGTCAGCAGCCGAATGGAACGCATTTGACTTGCAAGGTCTGGCCGATCTAGCAAGGTGCGCAGCAACTGCTTCAGCCGCCTAGGTTGTATCATCTTCGGGTCAAGCCTGTTGACCTCGCTATTTGAGCTGATATCGTATGTCCTGGAGAAACAACGGTGTAGTACAGGCTGAGCGAATCTGCACATGGATCTTGATGCCAGACATAGGTTAGAGAGGGTTGTGACAGCAGCCTGCCAATCTTTGAGTTTCTCTCTCGGCGTATAAGATTCGGCAGACAATTGCTCTGCGATGCATACGATAACTTCGTTCGGAAGTGACAGCATGTTTCGCAATTTCAGAGCTCGGGCCAGTTCAGTTGGAATGCGATTGTAGTTGGTGACTGGTAGGTGTCTTGCAAGGAAGTCGTGACCTGCTTCGGCGGTGTCCTCAGGTTTTGTCGCCTATCACACGTGACCTCCGAAATTGGCCCTCGAATGCTGGGAGTCCATGGTGCTCATATTGGTCATGCAAACATAACACGCTCGTGTTGTCAAAGATCTGTGGTGATGGAGTCTGTCGCTCGACGCGGTGAGCCGCTGGTCCCTTGGATGTCCCTGCCTCAAAGCGTCAACAGTTCGACAGCTTGTGTATCTCATGTTTCTATTGTTTTCATCATCACAACCCCAATCTACAGGCAAATACAATTGTTGCATGCTGGCGCTATATTGTATATGAAACACGAGTCGATCCTTTGCCGACTTTGTCCCTCGTGCCGCCGGTCGTGCGAGGCGCCAAGTGCACGGGCACAAGCCAGACCGCACAGAGACAGCAAGAGACCATTGGACCACCCAGCAAAGTCATCGCACTTTTGTGTTCCGCAGAGAATGCGAGCGTAGAGACTGTGTCTCCCGAATGTGCTTGGTGAAAGAGAGGATGTAGATGAAGGAAGAGGCTGATGCCGGCGGCACCATCCTTCTGCGGTCCAAGTTAATCAATTTGCATGCGCCGTGCGGCCTGAAGATCCAGCCTCATGCAATCCTTCGAGTCGGGCAGTTGTGGGTAAGAATGGTCGTGAGTCTTGCTTTCGCTCGAAGTTTTGTCTCCTGTGCTCCCGTCACGGAGGAAAATTGAGTGAAAACTCCTTCGCCCAGTGATGAATTCACCCCATCTCCATCCAGGAATGCCGGGCAGCACCTGCAATGTTCACAATCATGAGTTGGCGGACGCTGAAGCGAGTTCGAGACCATCGACGGTCACTCTACCGGCCAGTCATTCTCTACGAGAAACAACCGTTCAGCACGATGAGGTAGAGCCGTTCCTCGACGCAGACGATGAATCATCTCTGAGTGCGACCAAGAACACTGCTGTCACGATAACGGAGGCCTTGTCAATGCCACTTCAAAAAGCCGACTGGCTTCCAATGACTCTACGACTCCCATATCTGGCTTTTCTCATCGTCCTGTCGCTCGTGCTTGGAGTCGTAGTATCCGTCCTTACAGCCTTGTCTGCCCAACAGCACGGTTTGGGAAATGACAGAGATTCTCCAACCCTCTTCTTTGGTTGGCGCTTTTCTCCAACTTTGGTGGCTACCATATATGCACTCTTGGTTGGATCCATGCTCAACGATGTCCGAAGAACGGAAGTCTTCGCACGATTGTCTAGACCTGGAGGTGCCACTGCTGCTCATACACTCTGTTTTCCCGCAAGATCGTGGTGGCATGACCCTTTCGATGCCTTGAACAAGACCAAAAACAATGGGGTTCGCAGCCTAGCCTTGTTCTCGGCTTCCTTGGTCAACATACTGGTCCTTCTGGTAGTCTCTCCCCTATCTGCTGGTCTCTTGTCCCCGGTAGATGTCACTATCTCCAAAGATACAGCTTTTCGTGGGTCTACTTTGGCCCCTGATGCTACTTGGCAGTCCGATACTTTTGATTCTGTCGTGTTCCGCACCATTGCAGGCTCAGTGCTCAACAAGTCTACGTCAGCATGGGTCAATCCTAACTCTGCGATGTTACCCTTTTGGCCATCTGATGCAGTTGCTCCGACCGGATCAAGTTTTGCTGTTGACTTCACTGCTCAGCAATGGAAGTCAGTCACTACCGTTTACAAGTCAGAACTCGATTGTGTACCTCTGTATCTGTACAATATCTCATCGTACACCATCAAGATCGTAGGGGCGGGAAGCACTATCATGACGACAACAGAGCTCGGCACATCGGACGGATGCAATATCACCATAACGGAAGACGAAGACTCCCTTGAGGGTTATCATGGCGGTTGGTTGCCAGAAAGTCCTCCAGATCCAACATCCTTCCTTGGACAGTTTGGTACTTGGATACACTCTGGAAACTGTAACAATCGCTCAACGATACTCGTCAAGTACTATGATGAAGATACTTTCTCTTTTAACGGCAGTATATGCGCAGCCAGATACTACTCAGCAGCAGTAAATGCTACAGTAGAGATCAACGAAGCATCGACCATGGTCAGTTTTGATGACAATGAATACAAGAGCAATCGCAAGCTACTGGACCCTAAGCAACAGGATTTCCCACATCTAGAAGATACCTTCCTGAACTCAAACTGGTCGAACAAGTTCTTCAGTACAGTGATCTTGGAGACTCCTGCATATACTGGCCCTCTTCTGGCCATAGCAGCTAGCCCTGACTATGACAACAATGTGGAAGTCATTTTGAACAGCACAGTGCTCTTGGAAAGAGCGTCGAGGCTGCATCAACAGTATTTCGGAGAAATGTTGCTTCTTGCGCTTGCTCCAACAGCCATCGATCTTGATTCTGGTGAAGTTTTGGTTCAAGAGAGACGAATATTTGTGGTGTCAAGCATTGCAATTACGCTAGCAGCACTATTGTTGTTGTCCTCAGTCTGTGTTATCGTTGTTTCGTGCACTACCAGACTTAGACAACGCCCGCTGCATCTATCTCACGACCCAGGGAGTATTACCGCCGTTGCGTCCTTGATTGCTGGCGATAAGGTAGCCAGACAAGAGTTCGACGGCACCGACAAGTTGTCAAACGAAGACATGATTGCATTACTGGCGAAGCGCAGATTCGCAATCGAACATGGAGGACTGATAGCCACTGGCGACACAAAACTTCACCCTAAACACGGTAAGATAATCCTTTATATCCGGCTCTCGAGAACAGAAATCGCTACAATGCAAAGTGTTCTTGGAGTACGGCGAGGTGTCTGAAGAGAGCTAGAGCTCTTGCAGGGTGGCTTGGTTTCACAGAATCACTACATGCACGCTGAAATCGAGATCGCATTCTGTTGCAGTGATCTGTCATCAAAGTCCATGTTGCTGACACTTCACAGAACAACTTCCGTCAGATAATCCTGATCCTCGGCCAGTCATGATTCGTATCTGGATGGGCACTTTACTGCTGGCTATTCTCGCTGCTCTAATCGCCGTACTCACGGTCTTGTACAACCTGTCACGCACAGGAAGACTCAGTCAAGCTCTCCTTGTGGATCAGCTGAACATCGATGTACTGGAGCTATCGACAACACTCACTCCGTATTCTATCATACCGACACTTATTGCTGTAGCCGTGAAGTTGTGGTTCAGAGCCTCAGCTGAAACGTTCAAAAGGCTGCAGCCTTTTGTTTCTATTGCCGACTCACCATCGTCCACATCTGACTCAGTCTCGGCGGAATACGCTAATACTCCAATTGCATTGGCCTCCATCAAAGCTCTCAAACATTCGCACTGGATCCTTGCTCTGATAGGAGCTGGAGCATTCGTTACTGAAGCATGTAAGGTAACCCTTTCGTGATTTTTAGTTCGCGACTAACAATTACTCTCAGTCACAGTAGGCATGTCAGCTTTGTGGGATCGTGAGTTGCAAGATACTTCCCACGCATTCAACTTGTCTCGCCAGCTGGAGATACGAAACTCACCGCAGCTTTTCCATCATCCTCGGGTACACACCGCTCTGTCAGCGAATGAGGCAGTACTCAAGTCAGTCTTTGACGCCTCGCTTCAAAACTGGCTGTATGGTGCTACCATCGAGCTCACGCAGTCCGCTTCAACGCCACCTTGGAGCAAAGATACCTGGAGTTTTGTACCTCTAGACAGCCAAGTCACGCAAGAAGCAGCATCTGGGCTCAATAGTACTGGTCGTAACATTACCTTCGAGACACCTGCAATCCGTGCTCGTCTTGAATGTTCAATTGTTGATTACGCATCCAACAAGTCGGCGTGGCTTGTCGAGACAGACTTCGGGAACAAAACGGCGTGGAACCGCACAAATGCCCCTGCTGGTCTTGACCATGGCTACTATCTGAATGATCTCGCTGCCAGAGGTCCAGGACTGAGGACGGTAGCATGTTGCGCCAATGAGACACAGCAAGGATTTGGAGACGCTGTGGTTGGATACTGGACTGATACTTCATCAAGCACAATCCCGCTCTCGATGCAAGCCAAATGGATTGTTGGACGTCCTCTGAATGAATCGTATACCCAGAGTCCCACCGTGCATGGCGGCATAGCCTACGACAGGTGGATCTGGCCAGAAGCTCCGCAGATCGCAGCGATTGATTGTGCGCCGATTATTGAACAGGCAGAAGCTTCAATCATTGTCGATTTCGAGACGGGATTGGTTTACGACTATGAAATCTTGGGAGCTCCCCAGAATGCCACCAACGCCTGGACTGACTTTTATTTCTATCATGGCGCGGATACGAGTCAAGCAGCGCATTGGCAAGAGAACATCACCACTAGGTAAGCATGATTTTTCTGAGTTACATGAAATAATACTGATGGTTGTAGTTATGGTTACATATTCTGGGATTCTCTTCTGACAGCTTCGAATGCAGGAGCTCTTGTCAACAACAAACTGCTCTATTCAGCGCCAGAAGATCTCTCAGATGGCATCTTCAACTTCCGCGGACCAGGTCTGAACACCGATTTCATGTCATATTCCATGCTTGCCATGGCCAACAACAGCAAGGAGGCACTTTTAGACCCAACAACTCTAATGGACTTCGCCAACAAGACATTCGGTATCTTCTTCAAACACTTTGCCTCGGAAGAAGTCAATAGTACCGCAGGTGGCCGCGTATACCAACCAATAGGAGAAAAACTACCTTCAGACCTGGGCCCCGTCACCTACGGAAGCAAAATCACAGCCAACCAAGGAGCACTAGCATTACAGAACACAATCACACCCACGCCAAAGGACACACAAGCCAACCTCATCATACCAATCGAGCAACTGATCATGTCACCCATCGCCTTCTTCCTGTCAATCAGCCTCTTATCGTTCCTCATCCTCACCACGATCATCATGTACTCTGTCAATCGCACTCGTTACAAAACACTACCTCGAGACGTCGACACACTAGCCAGTATGATCGCTTTCATCCACGGCAGCGAAAAACTCCTCGCTTGGTCGAGAGATTCTCAGCATTCGGGCGCTTGGTACAGATCTTGGACGTCAAAATCTCAGCCCGCAGAGGATAGAGAGATGAAAGCTCAAATGGGCAGCTTTTATGATCTCGAGGGGAGAGAGAGATGGGGTATTGAGCTTGTGGGTACGATGAATCCGCGCCCTTGTCAGGCAGCGCGAAACGATAGCTCGGAGGTGGATATGCAAGAGGTTGGAGATAACTCGAAATCAGAGATGCAAGATGCTGACGATACGAATGTTGGTGGTGGGGACACTTCTGGAGTACGCTCCGCTTTGCTTGGGAGGTTTGATTGGGAGGTGCGGAGGAAGGGAGCGATACGGAGGAAGCCAGTGTCGGAGTAGAAGGTTGATGCTTTATACAGATGCTGAGATTGTGTCTCCTTCCTGACGATGTCAAGAACCCTGAACATTTAGAGAGTCAAAAAGATTAGTGTTCCATTGGACCCCTCTTTTCTTTCTGCACACGAGGCTCAAATTGATCGTTTGTTTCTCCACTTCGATGTCCGCACCTACCCTGTTTGCTCTGCTCTTCCTCGCTCCTTTCCGTCTGGCATCAGTTTGTTCTCATGCAAATGATCTCTTACGAGAGACTTGAAACACACAACAGGGCTGTTACACTATACGGCGCACTTGAGAGATAGACACTAGACAAGAGAATGTAGTATCATCATATCCTTGGACAAAAGAAAAGATGTAGTTATCGCGATCTTTGATATCCATCCGTCACCATCTATCCCGTTACCAACCCCTCAACGTTTAGCTCCAAAACACCCACACGCACAATACTGATCATGAAACTTCATGTGCTGTCTCACAAACCATCCGGTGAACCATCTCTTCCTACAAGGTCTTTGTGGTCCAAACTCCGCTCTGCAGAGTACTTCTCCCTCATCGGCTTCGCCTTTCCTCCACACACTTCCCGTACCTCTTTTTCTGTTATCCAGGTATGCATAGTCGCAATCGCAATTGTGGAGTTTACGATGACTAGCTAGAGCGCGAGTGGCGTTCTCGCAGTTATCCCGGATGTAAGTCATAGGATCTGCGTCCGGCTTTGAGAAATCATTGTTGGTGATGCGACGGCGCTTTTTCTTGTTTCCCTTGCTTGGAGGAAGGAGAGAAAGTGGTTGCATGGAGCAGACAAAGGAGATGGAAGGGCGGGTCGGGTCAGAGGCTATGCCGTGTTCGATGTGTGGTTGTTGGATGTTGTTTGATGATGGACGAAGGAGAAAATAGTAGTCGGATTTGCAGCGAGTGTTGTTGGTCGGATGTCTCAAGAGCGATGGCTGTCGTGTTGGTGGATGAGAGCAGTCTTCTGGTGGCTCCGGAGAAGTAGCACCGGAACTGTAGCCGGAGTCGCTCGGAGCGTAGTCTTCCAGAAGCATTTCCATGGCGCCATATGGCGGAGGTGCTTCTGCTACACGCTGCCTCTTGTTGCTGTTTCCATTTCTGAAGTTCCTGGGTAGTGTTGCGTAGTGTGGATATGGTTTTGCTTGGGGTGTGTCGTAGAACGTCATTCCTGAGTAGATATCATCGCTGAAAGACTCGGCATTTGAATAGTTCCACGAACTTGAGCGATTGTTGGCTTTGCTTGGACGCCTAGATGCCGACATGACTGAGTGTGTATGTCCTAAAAATGTGATGTGTGAATGAGTGGAAGTTTACTGTGTAATGCGAAAGTTGGGCAATGAGACGCGATGCTTAAATGTATCCCGACGAGCAAGAGTGATGAGAGCAAAGCAGCTTCTATCAAGCAGGGATGTCATAGTCTGACGTTACTGTAGCTTCCAGAGCTACCACCGGATACCTGGTTGCTCAATGCAGTCGTCAGGCAGGACGATCTGCCAGGGCCTGTTGTCTTGGGCACCAAGCATGAATTAACATGTCCTTCAGTCGTTGCCATGGAAGGCGATTGACAGAATAAAGATGCTACGCAAGGCTGAGATCGAGTTGACACAGCCGATGATGTTCGGGAAGCAGCGGTCAGGCCTCCGGGGCCGGGCTGTGGCAGGAGCGCTGGACGCCCTGAAACCTAAATAGTCGATCACCCTCGCAACGCAAGAAGAACCAAACATGCGTGAACTCGCGTTCACAGGTAACGGTATGTCCTTTTCGGTTGGTTATCTTGTAGATCTGAAGGTCGTCGGCAATTTCTGTCGTAAGAATTAGATTTATCGGAATCCGATGTTCTATCTCACATCACAATATGCAGCTCGATATTGTCGAGTACTTGGGCATTGTTACTCATTATTGCATCTATCGTAGGGTATCTATCGTGTATCAGTTGGGCTGCATCGCAGTTCAATGTTTCACCAATTCTTTCCCAGCAGCTGTTCACCGACTTCTGAGGCGACCTTCTCCAGATCTTTCACTCCCTTGAGCTTCAGAACAGCCGCCTTTGCATCCATCGCACTGCATAAATCGTGCAATTCTCCACCTTGAGGGGCGCAGTAAATGAGGTAAGCAAATGCGAAGACTGCTGTCTTGAGCATATCTGTGCCGGTAGTATCCTTCTTCTCCTCTCTATTCTCAAGCTCCGTGGTCATCATCTCCAGTAGACTAGCAGCCAATTCGACCTGCGATGACTCCTGCAATGCTTCACGATTCTCTTCTCTTCGAAGGCGGTAAACCGTGGCTGCAATGTTGAAAGCAAGCGATGAAGCCGCAGCACGAACGGCTGGCTTGTCTGGCTCGGCAAGCAAGCTTGTTGTAGCTACCTGCACGAGCATTGAAGGTAGACCGCTATTGCGGTCGTTGCTGAATGCCGACTTTGTGAAGAGATCCGAGGTGAACAGATTGCATGCCAACTGGATTGTGACAAGCCTGAGATTGTAAGGGCAAGTATCATCATTGATAAGAGTCAAAACATGGTTGATCAAGAATGTGAGAGTCTCTGAGTCTCCAGGGGCCGACTCTTCTGTGAACCAACCACTCACTCGCTGGTCAACAAGTGCACAGCGCAGTACGTCGTATGATGTGAACAAGGCGTCAGCTGGTAGTTGACTAGGTGATTGGCGTAACCATCGCGCAAAGGCAGGAAGATCCGGTAGACCGGGAAGGTCCGATGTATTAGAAGTACGAGACGAGATAAAGTTCTTCAATGCAACAACAGCCGGATCCTTTGCTTGATTGCCCATCTTTGCGAGCACCTTGTCGAGAGGAGGAATCTTCGAGTATGTGATAGGGCTGAGTCTTCCGAACTGTAGGGTAGGTACGCGGACTTGTAGATGAGGATGGGGAGGGAAAGCTTGCTGAAGAAGAGATTCAACATTTCCCTTCAACTGGGCAGGATTGGCTCCAGTCCATTCACTATCCTTTTTGCCATGCAGGAAAGTCATAAACGTCGGGGTTGCCCGAATCTGATACTTGGATGCAAGTGCCTGGGCTTCGTTGATGTCGATCTTGATGAAGGGAACCTGCGTATGCTCGGCTGCTAGAGAATCGTATGTCGGATAAGCCATCTTGCAAGGTCCACATGTAGATGAGGTGAAGAAGATGACAGCACACTTGTCCTTTGCACCAGCAAGGAGGTTGTCGACTGACGATAATTGCGTTACATTGTACACAGAACCGTGCACACCATCTGCTTTGGATGCGGCGCTGTCACGAACCTCGAGTTTCTTAGGATGCTTCTTTGGCGTCTGTTCCGATGTTTGGGAAGAAGCCTGAGCATCGCCATTCTTTTGGTCGCCACCTGCAGCGCTGCGAACTTCAAGCTTCTTCGGCTTCTTCTTCGGCGGCGTCTGATCTGAGCCGTTCTGCTGCACTGCAGGTTGAGCAGAGCTAGAAGCAGGAGCGGCAGTGCCGTTCTGACTGCCCCGGTGAGCGTCGTCTCTCTGCTGCTTACGCTCGCGCTGAATCATAGGGTTGTTCTCCGGTGGTACAGCGGCTTGAGTAATGTGCCTCATCTCTGCATCAAGACGCTGCTTCATCATAGAGCCGAATGGAGTGTTGAGCACGGTCTCGGGCAAGGCAGTGATGTGGTCCGGTATGCCTCTACCGACTAAAAACATGGCGAAATCATTGGAGAAGTTGTTGCAGTTATGCTTGAATAGATCATAGGACTCGGCCGTGTATGTCTCTTTCAAAGAGTCGAGGTACTCCAGAATGTCGTCCAAGGGAATTTCGGTAATTCCCATCTTGACTTTTTCCATAGGTTGGCCATGATGGGTGGAGCCGGGGTAGCAAGTCTGAACGCCAGCACCGTAGAAGTACTCGACGCCTCCAAACACCAGAGAAGTGTGGTAGACAGCATCAATGTGTATTCCCAGCAAGCCTTGCGACATCATTCTCGCAAGTCCTTGACTCAGGTCATACACGTATAGTTCGACATCCATCGTGTCTGCGATTGGGAGGGTGTTTCGAGGAGGAATGTACTGATGCAAAAAGTGTATCGATAGGGTTTGCAAGTATTGAGCTCAAAGGTTACGAGCCAGCTATGTAGTTTTGTAAGGACAAAAGCGTGGAAAATGCTGGATGTTATTGGAATTTCTAGGAGTCTGCAGTGGCGGCGTCATCAGACAGGAGCCTGGCACGTCGGCCGGCTTTGGTCCGTGTCACCGACTAAACATATCGCGATAGAAACAAGCAAAACCATCAGGAGGTATTCTGCATTGCGACAACTATTCAAATGTTGATGAGATCGTTTCCGAAATGATTGACGCGGGCGCCACATCGGTACGCAAGCAGGTCTTGCGAGGAACAACCTCCACTCAATCGCGACGGCTCTGCATCAAGTTTGGATATCTGAAACTATGCTACAAGAGCGATATATACGTCCAAGATCATTACACAAACCACACATGGTCCACTGAGCAAACAAAAGGCCTCCTGAGGAGAGTCAATCCAGACTCATGAGCAATCTGGTGGCGGACCAACGCAGGAGTGTTGAACTTGGCGGCGACGCCAGAGAAGGATCAGGGGTCTCAGGCCTTGCAAGGTCGACGATAGTGAGAAAGGGGAAGGTAGAATGGACGAAGAAAGGGAGAATATTGATGTATATTTTGGCTTTGCCCGCACAAAAGGTTTCAACCTTGAGACACAACCTTGTCCGAAGCATCAACACGGTGCTGCAGGGAGAAAATTGGCAGACTTTCACCTCCTCCAAAAATAGTCGCATATCTGGCCAGAAAACAGTTGGAACATCCCCACAAAAACATCAGCGTGTACTGCTCCGAGTAGTCAGCAAAAGTTCCATATGTCGAAGAAGAGCGACGACGTCAAGCAACGACCCAGCCTCTGGTCCTATATCAGTTTTTCATCCTCGCCGCGGCGACGCACTTCGTTCTCGTCGCATTCCCGCACACAGAGCCAGTCGATACCCCTGGCTTCGTCCAACTACGACCCCTTCGCGCCTACAACAAAATCTAGTTCAATGCAGGAAAAGGCCGGCTGGATGAATCAAGGTCAGCGTATGCGGTACATCAAGACGGGTGGCATTGTTGCTCTCGTCTTGTTCGTACTCTACTACTTGTTGCCCGGCTCGACACCGTCAGTAGGAAAGTTCCCCGGCGGCGATGTTGCCTCAGACCCGTCTGTCGGCACTGCGAAATGCACCCGCTCGTACTCGGCCAACAAGCCTTTGATCCAATACGCTCTCATGGTCGATGCCGGCAGCACTGGCTCGCGCATTCACGTCTACCGCTTCAACAACTGCGGTCCTACCCCCGAACTCGAGAATGAAGACTTTAAAATGACCGCTACAAAGGAAGGAGGCTCCGGGCTGAGCTCCTACGACTCGGACGCTGAGGGCGCCGCAAAGAGCTTGGACATGCTGCTTGAAGTCGCCATGAAGAACGTCCCCGACAAGTTGAAGGGCTGCACTCCGATTGCCGTCAAGGCCACGGCTGGTCTGCGCAAGCTCGGTCCTGAGAAGAGCAACGCCATTCTGAAGGCGGTGCGCAATCGTCTCGAGACCGTCTACCCCTTCCCCGTCGTCAGCGAGGCAAACGGTGGTGTCGAGGTCATGGATGGCAAGGACGAAGGTGTCTACGCCTGGATCACCACCAACTACCTCCTGGGCAAGATTGGTGGTCCTGATAAGAACCCCACTGCCGCTGTCTTCGACCTTGGTGGTGGTAGCACTCAGATCGTTTTCGAGCCCACTTTCGCTCAGGCCAAGGATGGCGGTATGCCCGAGCAGTTGGCTGAGGGTGACCACAAGTACAAGCTCTCTTTCGGCGGCCGCGACTTCACCCTGTACCAACACTCATACTTGGGCTACGGTCTTATGGCTGCCCGTGAAAACCTGCACAAGGTTGTCATTGACAATATGCACAAGGCAAACCCCGACTCCAATGCCTGGCTGAGCAAGCCCGTCCTCAATCCCTGCCTTATTCCAGGCACCACTCGTGAGGTCAAAGTTCCCCTCGGTGAGGGCCACGCTCTTGGCACATCTGTCACGGTTAACATGACTGGTCCTACTACTGGCTCTGCGCCTCAATGTCGCGCTATTGCCGAGCTGACTCTGAAGAAGGAAGAGAAGTGTACCATCGCTCCCTGTGCCTTCAACGGCGTTCACCAACCATCGCTGTCCAAGACCTTTTCCCGAGAGGACGTTTACCTCTTCAGTTATTTCTACGACCGTGCCCAGCCTCTGGGTATGCCCGAGTCTTTCACACTTTCCGAGCTCAAGGATTTGACCGCTCGTGTCTGCGAGGGACCCAAGAGCGATTCCAAGGCTTGGGATGTGTTCAAGCCCATCGATGGCGCCATCAAGGAGCTCCAAGGCCGTCCCGAGACCTGCCTGGATTTGAACTTTATGGTTGCACTTTTGCACACTGGATATGAAATGCCCATTGATCGCGAGGTCAAGATTGCCAAGAAGATCAAGGGCAATGAGTTGGGTTGGTGTTTGGGTGCCAGGTACGTTTCTCTCGAGATCTCAAATCGTCTTACCAATATTGACATGTCTTTAGTCTTCCCCTTCTCAGCCAAGAAAGTGGATGGAAGTGCAAGATTAGCCAGGTCGCATAGACGAAGCAGCATGATTGCATTTTGGTTTTTTGGTTCGAGGCGTTGCTTACACATTTCGGTTCATTGTACTCTACGACGATCAAGAAAACGGATAGATCTGGTGGGGTTTGACCTAGATTCTCGGAGCTCGCATGATCTTGTCATGTCTTACCTACTACACTCGCAAATACAGCGTGTTTCTCTTCTACTGTGTTATTTCTCTTCATTACGAAGACTCATGTCGGCATATGGGCATGTTTGGCTTCTTTACGGGTATCTCTAAATTTTGTGTGTTCTACGAATGCATCGCATCGCGTCTATGCGTCACCCTGCTCCTCGATAATCTTTCTGTTCAGGTTGATATCATGGAGGATATCCTCAGCGCCGAGCTCGACCAACTTCTTTGCGACATCCCAGCCAAATTCATCCGCCTCTTCTCTGTTGGTGATGCGTCTCTGCATCTCGGTCTCGACGTGCCTCTTGCCGTCCAGACTGACAACGATGGCGCGCATGATCAAGTTCTCGGTGAACTCGACGCCGCTCTCCTTGTGCTCGCCCTCGTCCTGAGTAGTGCGTCCAGTGACAGCAACACCGCTGAATTTGTCGTACTCGGCTGCGGGCTTTGCGCCGACACCAACACCCGTGCCGACAGTAGTGCCCAGTGAGGTCTTCTTACGCACCCACTCGGTCTCAACACCAATGGGTACACTGCAGCCACCCTCAAGAGTGCGCATCAGACTGCGCTCGGCAAGACAGGCACGGGTAGTCCACTCGTCACCGACAGCCGAGAGCAACTTCTTGACGTCCTCGTCGTCGGAGCGGACTTCAATGCCCAAAGCTCCTTGTCCCACTGCATGCAAGATGCCACCCGATGCACTATCGAGGTAGCTGGTGATGCGCTCAGACATACCCAGGCGGGTAAGACCTGCGGCGGCCAGGATAAGGGCAGTGTATTCGCCCTCAGGGTTGTCGAGTTTGGCGAGACGAGTACCGACGTTGCCGCGAACGTCTGCGAACTTCAGGTTCGGGTATAGGCGCTTGAGTTGGGCGGAGCGGCGGACGGAGGAGGTGCCAATGACGGAACCTTCGGGCAGCTGGGCAAGGGATTTGTAGGGAAGAGTGGGCTTGACAACGAGGGCGTCGCGAGGGTCTTCGCGAGGGAAGATACATCCAATGCTCATTGAAGGAGGGAGCTGAGTGGGCATGTCTATGCTGTGTCAGTTTCAATTGCTCATGAACGAAGGCAGGGAGCTGAAATAGTTCTACCCTTCAAGCTGTGGACGATCAAGTCCAGATCGCCCTTCTCGAGCAGAGCTTCAAGTTCATGAGTCCAAAGAGCCTTTGCATTGAACTCGTGCAGAGCAGTGGTCTGGTTGTTGTCGCCCATGGTGCTCATGGCGTGGATCTCATACTTGCGATCCGGCCATGCTTTGCGCAGCTCCTTGCACACGATGTCAGTCTGCACTCTTGCGAGGACAGACTTGCGCGTGCCAATCTTGACCGGCCCTTGTGTAGATGTTGCTTCGGTTGCCATTTTTGGTTCTATGGTTGCAAGAAGCAATTCGATAATCTTCAATTTGTCTCGGTGACGTGCACGGCAGCACGGCGAAGCACTCGGCCCCGCCATCGGTGCTTGGACCACCACCAAACCGCCGGCCTGCCGAGGCTCGCTCCCCTGCCTTATGTCAGGGACACCCGTTCATGTCCATGAAGTTGAAGGGTCGTCGGCAGCCTCGTTCTTGGATTTCGGACTGACTTTGCATCCTTCTCGGGAATAACCAGAGTGGAAAAGATGCGAGTCATCGTAGTCGCTGCCTGATGAAATGATCGCCTGCCGCAGCTAAAAACACCCTTCAGCCTCACGCGACAAGGCACCAGCAGCCTCAGAAGGATTTGGAGCCTTTTGCTTAGCCTCGATCGACCAGCAATCCGGCTTGGCTCGAAGAGCTTGGTTCGTTACCATGTAATGGAGAAGTGAATATATAAAAGGAAGATCCGATGTGACAACCGTTTCTTTTTGGTGACTTCTTTCGACGGTGCAAGAGTGAGGCTCCTCGTTCGTGGAAATTCGACACGCCTCATCTTCTCCTTTCGTCGGCAATAACATCTTTACACACCTCAGGTGTTTTATTCCTCCCTCTGCAACAGTTCATCTCGAACAGACAGTATGGGCGACGTTCTGATCAACCTCGCGACCGAGGCCATGTGGCATTCGGGTAATCACACGAGCAACAACCCCGTAGACGACGGCAACAGCAGCATTGACTGGGTCTGGGTCTTGAAGGGTCTTCTTCCCATGATCACTATCGCTCTCGGTTTTGCAACAAGATCTCTCGTAAGTACGTCTCTTTCCAGTCGATACGCAGGAAGCTGACGATACGCAGATGGATCACTTCTTTCTGGTGATGACTACACTGGCCGAGGTCGAGAGCCCAATTCCTGGCGGCGTCAACTCAGACGACATGGGATCAGAGAAGTACGGCCTCCTTGAAGCAAGCAGCTACAAGGACAAGAAAGGGAGATCAGCCTTCTCCACCGAACCACACTACGTGACCTCGAGTCTCCGTGCGACCATTCGACTCCTGAGCGCCGAGGCAGGCGAGCTTAGCATGTTCAGAGGAATCGGTGCCAAGGTATGCATCTACACCTTGATGATACCTGTGACCTTCGTGTGCGAATTTCTTGCATATCGTCTGCCATTCGTCAAGGGCAATAGCGTTGCTGGAAGCATCGCAGGTATCGCCGCTTCTCTTATCTCATGCCAGATGTGGGCTGGGCTTTTGCACATCATCATGTCGAAGCAACAGTTCAAATTTTGGTTCCGTCGTCTGCCCTTGTCCTGGTTCAGCGTTCTACGCCAGGTTTGGCTCGCCGTTTTGCTCAACTGTCTATCGGATGACATTGTCGAATGGGCCTTCGGTTACTTTGCTCCTCAGACCGAGCCCGAGGCCCCTATGGTCAACAGTCCGAACCCAGGAGAGCCTAAGCAATTCCAAATGAGCCATGGCCCTATGGTCAGAATCGGTATTGCCATCCTTCTTTGGGCTTTTGTCAAATCCATGCTGCGCTCGCAGGTCAAGCCGCTGATCAAGATGGCCGTCCTGAAGCCCATTCAAGCCATTGAGGGCCGCGTCTTGTCATCCATGCTCCCCGACGACGCAGATCCAATCATCCCTATTGACCGCAGCTTCCAAGGTCGCCCTCAGTCTGGAGGTATCCTCCAACAGCAGCATCAACCCTTGGGCTTCATGGAAGCCGCTCGCACCATCGACAAGAAGACGTATCTCCGACTCCTCAAGCTTGAGATCAAAATGCACTTTATCAGCCAATTCGCTCAGTGGGCTTTCTGGACACTGCTCTTCGCCCAGGTCATCTACTTCATCGGCCCCAGCTCCGTCTGGCTTGTGTTGAAGCTGATCATGGGTACTCCGATAGTTGAGGCAGACCTGAATCGCGTGCAGGGCAACGCAACCAGAGCATTCTTCGACAGAGTTATTGCCGATTCTGCCAACTACACCTCTCCAGCGTTCAAAGTGACGTTTCCCTCTATCGAGTCTGGCATCTAGTCTATGACACTGGTGGCTCCATTACTCACTCCACTCTTTGTTTGCATTATTGAAAGCATATATGCTCCCAGAAAAGTGAATAGCTTCCAATCATCGATCGTTCCACTGTCCCATTTACATCCACCTAGTTATCACTGTAGATATTTGTCAACACTATGATCGTCAAATGCATTCCATGGTATGACCGCTTGCTCTAAGAACACTCCTGTGCCTGCAGAAGTCGTTTGTCGTGAACAGAACCACGTAAAGTCTCAAACACCTTACAACTTGATGGGCCGGTTTCCACTTTGGTTCGGAAGATAGGTATGCACTGTCGTTGTTCATGAACTAATCATATATCCCATTATGTAGTTTCCTTGATCCAAGCAAGCTCGATCTATCAAGCGACCCGACATCGATATTAACATTAATAGCTTGATCCTGTAGAGCCCCTTCGATCTATGCTCTTGATCGTCACATCTCTCGCCTTGCTCGTCCGATTGATAAACTCGGCGTTGAAGACATCATTCTCATCGTACCTCGTACAAGCAGCCTCGTAGTCGGTCTCGAACCCAGTATCCAGAAATCGCTTGATGACCCGTTGCCTGCCCACATCCGGATCGATCTCCACAAACCATCGCTCGTTGACCATGCTTGATATCCTCGCCCAGGGTAGATCTTCGCAGAGTAGATAGAGACCTTCGAAGATGACTATAGAGGCGTCACCTGCGACGTTCAATGCATGACTGTCGACATCCTCCACATGTAGCGCGAATGGTGATTTGATGTCGTTGGCCTCGGTGGTTTGTTTTTGTATTTGCTGGACGACATCCACAGCTGCCGCTCCCTTGAATGTCCATCCAGGGCTTTTCGGTAATATGCTGCTGGTGTCGTTGTGTGAAGCTTGAGAACATCCGTCTATTGATATTACGGAGCATGAGACACCGCTTTGATTGACGAGTTTGGCGACTTTGGAGGCGATTCGTCCTTTGCCTGATCCTGGTGGACCACCGATGGCTATGAGAAGTCGTTTGTCTTGTTTCCTGGATGCATCTGGGTTTGGTAGTTCCTGGTAGCAGGCCAAGGCACGCGTCGCCAGGTCGTGATAGCTTTGACCCATGTAGTAAACTGCCGAAGTGGTTTTGCTCTGCCGGGCGATGTCGGGTTGTACGTGAGGTATGTTTTTACAGCAGAGGATCCCGAGGATGATCGAACACACACAAAGTGAAGAAAGAAAGATGAAACAAGAAGAAATCCAACGTTACCACAGCGAAAAGACCCCAAATCTGACCGGCCCAGAGGCTCTTTTGTACGATTCCAAGAACAATGACGCCTCACGTTGTTCTGGAGCGACCAGGAAATTGCAACCCTACTTATTTTCGCGATGCTCCAGTTTTCCCCATCTCGCCAAAGGCAGAGTGGGGTCCCCAAACCGGCAAACCCGGGCGCGATGACACCAAAGTATGCGACGGAAGATATCGTCCCACGACTGGTCGCTGGGCAGCGGCCCGACTACCGACCGAGAATGTGTCAGGCAACGTCGGCCTTTGTACTTTGGCTGTGGTCAGAGACAAACACATCTACGTGTGACGACGTGGTGGTCAGCAAAGGTGATGAGTCTCTGCTCGTACATCTTGTGTTGTGAAGACAGAGCAGCCTCGAGCCCTGATCAAGAGTGAGAGCTCTACCGCATGTCGAATGACGGTGGACTATGAAACGACTGCAACACCGCAAGAACAATGTTCCTTCCTCGGTCTGATTCTGGTAATTTTCTTCGGTCCGCCAAGCCGCCGCCAACACCCCGGAAGCGTGCCGTGTCACTGACCTCCTCGACCACGGCATCTGTCCTTCGTCAGAGGTTGCCTTTTGCCGAACACTGGAAGCCAACTCGAGGGACGAGAGATACACAAAGAACCACAGTGAATCGGGATCAACATCAGCCAAAAAGCTTAGCCAGCATTCAGGGTGACTGTGTACCGACTGCCGAAAGTATGTTCAATTCACTCCATGTCAAATGCCGGCGGGTGAGGTCTAGGTTCCGGCGGCAACTGCGATATCAGACAAGATGTAGTCGCGACTACCAGTTCTCGACGCGTTTGCACGGATTAGTTTGAACGTAGGTAGGACCACCAGTTCTCCGGCCTCGTCTCTTTAGTAGTAAATTGCTTTCCTTATCTCATACACGAAAACGTCCTTGCTCGGGCATTGCTGTTTCTGCAATATGTTTATCTCAAGATCAGACTACGGAACCTAGAATAGTTCACGACCAACCTCTAAAGGGAAGAGAGAGAGCTAAGTCACATCAGAAAGCGTACCCAAAATCTACTCAACGTCGCTACATTGATCACTCTGGCCTCACATCTTCTTCCAACGCCTAACTATCTATCTGCCCCTGCTCTATATCCGCCATCTTTTGTTTACAGTGTCAACAGTACAACACCAAGACCAACAGCCCCTAACACGCCTCCTGGAACACCTATACCCGATCAGCATCTGCAGATCTACAGTTCACGAACAGGACTCACCATATCTCAGACTTGCATCGCTAACGGTGTTCTGGCCCGAAGAACCCTCACCCGAGCCGGATGAACCAGTGCCAACGCCAGCAGGAGTGCCACTTTCGGTGTCTGAAGCAGCCGATGACGAGGAAGTGCTAGAGGAAGAGGAAGATGTTGACGCTGTAGCGTTGCTGGAGTTCTGTCGAGCCTACGGTTGAGTGTTAAGATCGTCTTACAAACGACAAAGGAACATGATAATGATACTGACCTCAAGAGCAGGACTAGCAAGGACCTGAGATACAAACAGCATGGCTACCGAGAAGGTAAGTAATGTAGTATAGGTACGCATAGTGAGATTTAGGTAGCATCAATCTTCAACGAAACCAATACTGTATCGAGTTTCCTGACCGAGAGAGTTTCGTATTCTCTGCACCTCGAGCACGACTATATAAGCCAAATCGTCTCTTTAAACTCTTCCCGCTATCAGCATCTCAGCCGTCCATGACGACCGACATCGTCAAAGATGAACATGGCGGACGCATGAGCGGCAGCAACGAACAACTACATACTCAGAAGCAGACAAATTGTCATCCAATACCTTTCCGACCCGCAAAAACGTGTCCTGGAATTGATGGGAGAAAAGAAGCAGATGCAGAATGATGATGACACTGTTTCGGGACAGTAGCCGCGGGTGATCGACATTCTTGCATGAGCTTTCTCTGCCTCACTTCATTGCTTGTTTTCTATCTTGACGGCAATTACGAGTGCAGCACTATTGACGGTGATTGTTGATGGTGGAGAAGAGTTTGTTCGTTACGTCCGATATTGTTTGTGGTCTATACTTTAACTATATTACTTATGGAACTTTCATCGTTCTTCCGACTAATCCTTCCTCTCTGTTCTTTTTTGGTTTTGTTTTCTTTGATAGCCGTGAGGCGTCTCTACCTGGGACACGAGCAAGCATTCTTCTCTATATCCAGGCTGTCTCCTTAATCGTTCTTTCATTCGTCGAAATAATATGATCTCCAATATATCCCTTTCGCCACAATTTTGTACCCAACGGATGTTCAGATACAATCGTTTGTCTCCATCAGCTGCGGCCATGTTTGTGCTGTTTGTGTTCCTCTTTCCTTATAATTTCTATAAATTCTGTGAGCGAGGTGGGACGGCAATCTCAAGTGTGAAGACCAGGTCAAGCCGGCTTATCTGAACCTGGGATTCAACATCTGCTGTTCAATATGCTACAGTTGCAGGTAGCAGCACCGTAGCTTCTCTGACAAGAACCGTCTTGATTCAACATTCCCGAGTTGCCAAAGTCCCAAGCTGGGACAGGAGAATTCCGGGGACGTGCGTATGCATTGTAGTTGTTTTGAGCATCTCTCATACAGGAGGGCTCCGAGAAGTAGCAAGTGCATGTGAAGGCGCCACTGTATCTTTGACAGGTGTTGGATGAGCCAAAATGAGGTGCTGAAGGAGGACCATCGCCGAAGAGACTGCTAGGACGTGTGCCGAATGTCCAGGGTGTGAGATTGTCCTGAGATGTACACCCAGCGCCGAAAAGGCTACTACCTGTGTGGAGAGGGTTGGTGGCGGATGGACCATTGCCGAAAAGACCTCCACTAGCGTTGCCGTGGAATGTTGTCGAATTGAGTGATATAGACTCGAAGGGCCCAGTAGATTTAGGTGGCATGGATTGGAAGAGGCCGGTAGAAGTAGGTGGCACACTGGACCCGAAGTTACCACCGGCAGTGGAATGTGGTTGGTTTCCGAAGAGGCTGGTGCGAGTAGGTGGTATGTTCGTGCTACTCAAACGCTCTGTCTGGTCCAGCAACGTCGCAGTCTTCAATCCTTCAATGGACTTCGTAAGTTTCTCGATCATCTTCAAGACATCGTTGTCTCCCGAAGACGTGTAGGTGATGGTGTTATCTGTCTTAGATCTATCAACAGGTGCAGAGATAGCGTTTCTTCTCGCAAATCTAGCAGGAAATGCTTGGTCGTCGCGCCTTGTCTTACAAAACCTGTTACCGGTATTGTAATCAGCCAATCTAAGTTCTTCGAGAGAGCTTGTTTGGTGACTCGGGTGCGCAGTGATGGTTGTAAACTGCTCGAATGTCCCCCAAATGGGGTCGCGTACTGGAACAGTACTCGGATGTGCATCACTGTTGGCTCTGGCACTTTTGGAAGGACCGGCGATTGTGTCGGGGTTGTATGCCAGTTTTAGTAGGCGTTTGAAGACAGGCCCGTCTTTTCTCATCGAATCCATGAGTTCTCTGACTTCGTTCGACTTGAGAGTCTCGAAACTGACTCTGGAAACCGCATCCGCCAGATCTCTGGGGAGGTCGTTCTTCTCGCGATATAGTTTGTCGGCATCTTGAGATATACGTTGCAGAACTGCAAGCACGGTCTCTGGTTCACTGTGGTTCTTTTCTTTTCTCTCTTGACTGTTTGTGTTGCATGAGCCTGATGGCTCACGTTGGTGTTCGAGCTTCATGATGGCTTCTGAAGGCTGGTCGGACAGTTCTTGCTATGGGGACTCGAGGCTCTGCAACTCAGCAGCTCTTTTTGGCAGAAGAGTAAGAAATGCGACGGACAGTGACGATAAGAAGAACAGACATTGTGTCCTCTTCGACTGGCCTGAGTCATCAGTATCATACGCCATTGTGCTCGTCCCGTGGTTGGTGGGTGGCAGGAGGCTGAAAATGAGGGAGTTGTCGCATGAATCACCATCCTACCGAGTCGGCCTGCCACTGCTGTCTGCACAAAAGAGGCCTCATCCCTTACTAAACCCTAACTTCTTACTCTGTTGGCCTATCTCATTCATCATCTCACCGGCCTAGGACGCCAATGGCCTATGTGGTCGATATTGCATAGAGTCGAATTTGTTGATGAGCGCGCTGAGGATAAGCACAAATGTGATCAGCTCTGGATTCTGGAATATCCGGCAAACATCCAAGAACACACTCGAAACGCGACATGGGCAGGATCACGTCGAAGTTTGACAAGCAAAAGAAACAAAGTCTTGCAAGACAGGTTAACAACGCACGGATGTTTATCGACGATACTGTACAATATGAAGCACGGTGGACCCTCGGACTCGGCCAGACCAGCGAAACTAAGTTTCCCCAGAGAGGCAATGGCCTTGGCGTCGAGGGATGCGTGCAAGCGTGATGGTTCTTGGTCCTGGTCTTTGGTGACTTCTTTCTCATTGAACATTTGCAGAGCAAACAACTGCATCTCTCCTGCACTGCGGCCCTTCCTATGTCCCTAATTCACTGATCCTGTGCCACCTTTGTCTCTCCCAATCTTTGACCTTTCTTCACAACCTGTTACGCATTCTTTCCTGTCTGGTCTTGTTCGCGCAACATGCCCACGCCTCATGACGAAACGCAGCCCACGCCCATCGACATCTCCGCATCAAGCACAACTCACGCGACTTGCCCGCCAGAGGATCGTTTTCCGCAAACACAACCCGAAGAACATGTTCTCCCACCCTCCGAACAAAGTCGTAGTCTCGTAGTCGACCCCATCGCGCAAATGCCCACACCCGAAGAGGATTCAGACCCGGACCCGACCATGTCGGAGACGCCTGCAAAACCCATCGACATGGTGCAAGATAGCCTCGAGAAACAGGCGCGCCTGCCAACTCCTTCTAGCCCAGTAAACGACGATTTGAAAGACACTACTCCGCGAGTCAATTCTTCGGCCTCGGCACAGCCTTCTCCTACCAATTCGAGTTATCCCCTTAGCAGAAAAAGGGTTCGTACAACTAAAATATGCAGTGACATACAGCCGCTGACCCTGTGTCCGATCAGCTGATACCCTGCTTGACCTCTTCCAAGTTCCAATCAGGTAGCAAGTTCCGAGGAACTCAACAGTCAGATCGACAAACATATGATGTACAGGTTGAAATAAAACATGTCGATATGGACGAGTCGTTCGTTTGTGGATATTTGCGCATTCAAGGTAAAGAGAACAAAGCTATCGACTCGCGACTTCGCGTGCTGAACTTAGCCAGGTCTGACCGACGATCATCCAACATTGACCACCTATTTTGAAGGCGAGATAATTGGTACCAAGCACTCGTTCCGAACCGCGCATCCAGAATGGGGCTCTACAGAAAAGGTTGATATGCAACATTGGGCTCGCTTCCCACCTTGGAAGCCTCTAGCCAAGCAGGCCAAATCGCCAAACTTTGCATGCGAGGATTATGCTCAGCGCGAGCATCTCTTTATGAGGTGGAAAGAATACTTTTTGGTACCGGACCACAAAGTCAAGTCCATTACTGGAGCCAGTTTCGAAGGCTTCTACTACATTTGCTTCAACCAGCGTACCGGCGCTGTGTCTGGAATTTACTTCCATTCTCGCAGCGAAAAGTATGTCGATCCTTCCTTGCTGAAAACATTCATACACGACACACGACACTAACCTTCTACCCTAGATACCAACAGCTCGAGCTAGTACATGTAGACGACCGAGGTTGCGTGGGTGCCGTCGAGTTTCGATAGCCCAGCCAGTCACACTTAACGAAGAAATGACCAAGGGGCGGTGAGGTATGTTACTGGCGGCGGATCGTTTTCCTTTCTGACAGCCGCTGTATAGTCTGGCGTTAGTGAGGTTTCTTTTCTCTTGTGTTAATAGGGCTCGTGGCGTCTTCGACATAGCCATTCATTGCTGTTCTTTCGTTTCGAGCAGGTACTCAGGCAAGATTCCATTGTACATAGTTATTTTCTGCATCTGTTCAGACTTTTGATGTGCTGTACGCAGCGTTGATTCGTCTCGACAAACAAGTATTTTGCCGACGTGCTTCCATGAAGCCTACACCACAATGTCCAAGACCGCGACTTTCTATGGAGTCTTTTGACAGAACCTTGAAGTGGATTGTCCCGACAATGGACAAGGATTCTGTTCCCAACAGTTGTGCAATCTTGTGCAAGCTCCCAACGCCGAGGGATAAGCCGGAGATCGACTCCGCTAAGCATGGCAATCATCCAATGACACGTTCCATAGAGGGGTAAACCGGGATTGGCTTTTTTATCGCCGAAGGTGCACAGCTCAGTATGTGCGTATAAGCTTCTCTCCTCGGCATTTACACCTCTTTCCTACCTCCTCACACTCGCTGGATTGTTCTGCTCCTCCTTGTCGAATACGGATCAACTCTCGCCATATTCTGCTCCGTCGAACGGCCCCTCAATCACAACCGAAGATGGCGTCTGGAAATGGTTCATCCTCGAACTCGACCACGCAACCGCCCGTACGACGACAACACAGCGATACCCACGTGTTTCCTGCCAGAAACTTCCCGGATTATGATGCGATGAAGCCACAGGGTCTCTCAGAAAGCACAAAAGCCCTCGCCAGACAAGTTCTACATCCAGAGCTGGCCTCAGGAAATGATTATAGTCCCGGGGTCTTCTCCGGTGGAACAAAATGGCTACTTGACTCGGTCAATGAGACCGAGAAGGCCATGACAACTCCGCGAAAGCCGTCTTTGCTTACGGAGACTGCGGTGAAGAAGCATAACGACCACGATCCTCGCAAAAAGCATCTCGTTCTAGAGACTCCAAGTAATGATGGATCTGGTCGAGAGGAAGAGCAGGAGAACAAACCAAAACCCGAAGGTATCGGGCGGACCGATGCTTGGGTGTCGCAACAGACAGGCGACAGCGATGTGGCCTCTTGAGCGTTGTCTGGCTCACATCTCTCAACGTTTTACCACTATTCCGGTCACAGCATTCGGCGCCAGCATGGTCGCTACGTACCAACCCTTGCAGGACGCTTCCTGATCCTCTGAGACCATCATCCCAAGTCGCGGCTTCGGCGATGGAAAGTTATGCCGCTTGGGTACCGACTGTGCTACCAGTCTCGCCGGACATAAACCGATGATCAAAGACATTGAATCCAATGCTGAAGTTACATTCGCACATAACCCACACACGTGGGGTTCTGGTTCCATCTCCGCAATACACGACAGGAGTCTTAAATGAACACTTGGCAACATAAGATTGTACGATATTGAGAGCGAAATTGGAACAAAGGTTTTAAACATTCATACTCGATGGCGACCTGCAGAGCTGCCGACCGAGCTAGCACAAGTCGGTGCCCTATATCGTTCTACTTCATCTGCTTGGTCTCGTGTTATAGAAACTCTTTCTGGATATCTAACAGAACAGATTGAGACCCAGTGTGCCTGCAGGTGTGTAGGCGCAGATGGCCTTTCCAAGAGTGTCGTCCAAGCTGCTCTTCTTCTGAGTAGCGTCTTGTTGACAGCTGTCCACGACGTCAATCAAACCAAAAGCGAATGTCTATGAACAAGATGGTCAGCCAACATGAACTAGTCTTTACACACTATGTTTACTTACATCGAGGACGTTCTCATGTTGACGTAGCACGGCGGCAACGGGTCCCAGGAAAATACCCTCAAGAAGACCAGACTTGCCGATAACGTATTTGAGCGTCTCTTGATGAGCGGCAACAAAAGCAGTGAAGGCTGTGCAGACTTCCTTTTGGGCAGCATCCCCAGAGATGGGAGCTCCAGTCTGAGGCATAGCTTCGATATCGGCTTGTGCCTTCTTGTCGAAATCTTGGAATCCATCGATGACAGGCTATGCAAAGAACTCGTTAGCCAATGAACCTCTGAAATGCAGGCACATCATCTCACCTGGAAGGGGTTTGTTTGTCTCTTGAGGAGACCGCCCACGGGGGACTGAATAGCAGCGACGACAGGCGTGAGCTTTTGGGTTCGCTGTGTGAGGTCCTTGAGGCTCGCGAGAAGGGCGTCGGAGGTTGCATCCCGCTTGATAACCCCAGCAGAGGCAGTGGCAGCGAGGAGGGCCATGACAGGCGCGGCGAGAGTCAAGAAACGCATTTCGATGAGGAGAGTTTGGGTGAAGAAGGAACTTGGTTCTTGAGATAGTAGAGAGCTGGAGGATGATGATTGAAAAACAGCAGTCTTCTTGCCTATTTATATACACATCGTGCTCGCACTGCATGCGAGCATTCTGACTGTTGCTTTATGAAGATCTTTCTACAATGTCTTGGTGGACGTCAACCGTCAGCGGCGACATTGCGATTTTCAAGAATGGTTCTGCACCAGGATGAGATTTGCACATGTACAGTCGTTGCACAGTCGTTGGTATAGAAGATCTTCAGACTAAAAGGGAAGAAAGGGTCATAGCACATGTCAGTCGTTCACCATCGTGTCAAAGCTTGGCTGTAACGGTTAGTGTCTAACCATTTTCATACCATGCACTCTTATGGTGATTTCCTTGATGTGTAGACGACAGTAGAAGATCTGCTCCAATCACTTGAAAGGCATGGGCAGATACAACTGCAAGGGGCAAGGCGCTGAAGAAAGGTTGGACCGCGTCGGGCCGGTGCGAACCATCTGAGCGCTATACACAAGATCATCACCTCTTCATATCAATCTTCGCAGCATCATGTGTGCACATCCTTCAAAAAGAGGTATTGGACACTGTGGACGGTTCAATAGGTGGTCAGCGATAGCAGCGTCATCTGTCGAAGTTCAAGTCGGTGAATCTGAGCGACGGCGAAGTGTCGGTTGAAGCTAAGTGATGGGAAGTCTCATGTTCAAGAGTCAAGACCTTGATGATATAGCACAGCTCTGTATCCGCTCAATGGCCGACGTTCGGCTCTTGACCTTGTCGAAGCGGCGAGAGTGTTATCGCGTGTGCCCTCGGCCGGTCGGGAGAGCTTAAACGCGGCCAACCATGGGGAAAAAGAATACAGCCGCGTCCAGCCGCCGCAAGCCGTAGACACTATCGGACATGCGAGTGTAGCCAGATAAATAACTGGAGCTGTTCTGACTGCTGTCAGAGTCTGTCCTTGTCTCCCTTCTTCCTATTGAATCAATCGCCTGTCAGTCATTCATCATCATGGCCGCCAGAATCACACTCCAGAGCTACCTCAAGGCCCCCAAGGCGGCTTCCCTCGCCAATGGCATCAAGAACACTCGCACTATTGCGACCTTCAAGGTGCCCGCTGTGAACAACGAGCCCAACGTATGTTTCGAAGTCCTGAGGATACTGAGAAGTGAGAGCTGACAGCTGGTTACAGCCTACCTACTCCAGAGGTACCGTGGACCGTGAGAAGCTCGCAGCTGCCCTGAAGAGCTTCAGACAGCAAGCACCCGTTGATGTTCCTGTCGTTATTGCTGGCAAGACGGTGAGAACGAGTGAGATCTAGTATACAATAGCAAAGAACTAAGACAGTGGCAGATCTCGAGCCAGACCAAGCTCTCCCAATCCGACCCCTCAGCTCACGCCAACTCGGTTGCATCCTACGTCAACGCCTCTTCGCAGGATGTCTCAGCAGCCATCGATGCTGCTCTGGCCGCAAAGCCCGCATGGGAGAACCTTCCCTTTGCCGACCGCGCTGCCGTCTTCCTCAAGGCCGCCGACCTGATCGCTGGCAAGTACCGCTATGAGATTATGGCTGCCACCATGGCCGGCCAGGGCAAGAACGCATACCAGGCTGAGATCGATGCTGCTGCCGAGCTCTGCGACTTCCTCCGCTTCAATGTCCAGTACGCTCAGGACACATACGCTCACCAGCCCACACACAACTCCCCCGGTGTCTGGAACCGTGTCGAGTACCGTCCTCTCGAGGGTTTCGTCTACGCCGTTTCCCCCTTCAACTTCACCGCCATCGGTGGTAACTTGGCCTGCGCCCCTGCCCTGATGGGTAACGTTGTCGTCTGGAAGCCTTCACCTTCTGCCATGGCCTCCAACTACCTCCTTTACAAGATCCTTCTCGAGGCTGGCCTTCCCGAGGGTGTCATTCAGTTCCTTCCTGGTGATGCTGCTGAGGTGACCAAGGTTGTCCTTGCCCACCGTCAATTCGCTGCTCTCCACTTCACTGGTTCCACCTCCGTCTTCCGCAGTCTGTACGGCCAGATTGCCAACGGTGTCGCTGAGGGCCGCTACCAGGGCTACCCTCGCATCGTCGGTGAGACTGGTGGCAAAAACTTCCATCTTATCCACCCCTCTGCCGACGTCGAAAACGCCGTCATCAACACCGTCCGCGGTGCCTTCGAGTACCAGGGCCAAAAGTGCTCTGCCACCTCTCGCGCATACTTCCCTGCCTCGCTGTGGAGCAGCGTCAAGGCTGGTCTGATCTCCGAGACCGAGAAGCTGAAGATTGGCGACCCTGAGGACTACTCCAACTTCATCGGCCCCGTCATCCACCAAGGCAGTTTCGACAAGCTCAGCAAGGTCATCGACGAGGCCAAGAACGACTCTGAGCTCGAGTTGCTGGTCGGCGGCAAGTACGACGGCTCAGAGGGCTACTACATCCACCCTACCATCTACGCAACCAAGAACCCCGCACACCCTCTTCTCAAGCAAGAGCTCTTCGGCCCCGTCCTCTGCGTCTACGTCTACGACGATGCCGCCCCTGACGCCTTCGCCAAGATCTGCAAGGATATCGACGCTTCGTCCGACTACGCCCTGACCGGTGCAGTCTTTGCTCAAGACCGCTACGCCATCCGCTTCGCCGAGGAGGCTCTCCGCAACACCGCCGGTAACTTCTACATCAACGTCAAGTCCACCGGTGCTGTTGTCGGACAGCAGCCCTTCGGTGGTGCCAGAGCTAGCGGTACCAATGACAAGGCCGGCAGTGCTAACCTGTTGACCCGCTTCGTCAGCATGCGTGCCATCAAGGAGGACTTTGTCGGCAGCAACAAGGTCATCTACCCCAGCAACGAGGTTTAAGAAGGACATGACTTTGATATGTTGATGCCGGTTTTGTGCATAAAAAGGGGGAATCGGGCATTTGGGATTGGGCGATACTCGGCGTTCTTCTTTACTTCTTTGTTTATACTTTTTGATTTCTGAGATAACCACCCCTTTGAGTACATGATGAATAGTCATGTCTAGACAGCTTTGTAGTTTGAGCTTGAAATGCAAAATGATGATGATCCAAGAGAAAATATCCAACTACCGTTCATGCTTACAATTATGAACCAGGAAAAGGAAGAAAAATCGATCGTTCGTATTTACATATTACATCAAGGACATGTTGAAGTCTTGGGGCATCTTTGTTCTCATGAACAGAATACAACATGACATGGCAACTCTTGTTACCTTGGAAGCGTCTACCCTCCGCATACACTGTCGAATGCGGTACTTCCTCTTTCCTCATCTCCCTCCCCTAACCAACCCCTCAAGACGCCATTGAACGCCTCGCTGTAAGCGCAAAAAGAATATTTCTGGCCCGGCGCGCAAGATCAAGTCGTGTGACACAAACCCAACCACATACACTTTCGAAGTCTGCTTTCTCTTGCTCTTGCCTCTCTCATATAAGGTCTTTGCATGTAAACAAAAAACCAATTTGCGTCCCCCCACCCTAACCTCCCTTCCCCCTGCTCTTACTCATACCCTTTTCATAGCTGCAAAGAGAGATCACGGTGGGGCGTCTGGCTTCAGCTCATTTGTATTTCCTTGGCCTGTCGTTGGGCGGCCTCGACACCTTCGGGTGCTTGACGGTAGAGGACGATTTCGGATTGCTTGAAGTAGCGGCGAGCGTCTTCGTCGATGAGGACGAGGGAAAGGTAGTAGCGGGTCGAATATTTCTTGTTTACTTCGCGGAAGGTGGGTGTTAGGTCGAAGCCGCCGAGGAAGAGACGGATGGGGATTGTTTCGCCGCGAGAGGGTGAGCCGTCCATGATCTGTAGAGATGGAGAGTCAATATAGTCATACAAGAAGTTGGAGATAGCAGGAAGCTGAACATACCTCAAAGCGTACAAGCGTCTCGCTCTCATTGTACTGATTCGGTGGCACACCTGTTGTCTCGCGGCGGATGATACTAAGCTCCATATGCTTAATCTTCAAACGAACCAGTAAGAAGTAAATGCGGCCCACAATAACGTCCTTCAAGTGGTATTTGCTCTTACTGTACTCGAATTCAATGTGCAAGCAATCCTCGATACCGACATCCATCTTGATGACACTGTTGGTCTCTGGCGGCATACGGTATGAGTAGACCCAGAGATCCTTTTCGCGCACGACATCTTGCATACGGCGACTCACGGTCACGCGTACAAAGTAGCGTAGACGCACGTTGATGCCAGAGTAACTCTCGTACGGCTTCTCGACGTTCTTGAAGGTGAATGGGAAGGTTTGCGGATGTTGAAGGTCGCCGGGCGCGGCAAGTTCTGTTTGCATGGACAGGAACTCGTGGTGGGTTCCGCGGTCGAAGAACATTTCGATTGTGCCAATGAACTGGACCTTGATACCAGTGTGTTCCAGTCGCTTGCCGTCTTTCGGACGGACTGTGACGGCACCCTTGACGCTCTCGCCGTCTAGATATAACGGGGCCTTTTCGCGACGGTTCTTGTCCATCTTGACATCGACCATGGCGCGTTCGTCGGCATCTTCGAGTACGATGTCTATGTCCAAGGGCGTTGACCAGAATAGCGACATGACGGGTGGTGGTACGGGCTTAAGCGCGTGTCGCGAAGAGAGTCGGATGAGCGAAGAGTCGCAGAGATTGGGTAGGCAAGCGGCACGTCTAGGGAAAGAGCGATTGGAGCGAGGATTGGAAGAATTAGGCAGTGATTGCGTGTCGGGAGAGGCTGCTGGCTATGACCGGCTGCTCCAGAGCACGGGGAGCTCTGCGGAGCGAACTTGGCAGGGAAGGCGCGGAGGTCGGCGATTGGACTGCTTTTCTCCGTGTGCAGTTATACATTTTTTTGAGCCAGTCCGACTTTCTCGACCCTCGCCTTCGTACTCGACCATACATCATTCACAATGCCCAAGGTCGGAAAGCCCATCTCAAAGCGTACTTCAACGCGTCTGCGCAACAGCATTCAGAAAAAGTCTGCTGAAAAGCAAAGAAAGCTTCGCAAGCAAGCAAAGAACGTTCGTCAACTTTTCCTGTCGACATATTTCTCTGCATGCGCTAACACACACAACCATAGAACCCGGAATGGAGATCTAAGATCAAGAAGGACCCCGGTATTCCTAACCTGTTCCCCTTCAAGGCAAAGGTTCTCGAGGAGATTGAAGAGTCAAAGAGGAGGAAGGAGGAGGAGAAGCAGAGAGCCCGTCTGTTGGCCAAGGCTCGTCGCGAGGGTATCGATGTGAAGGATATTGACCAGGTCGCTGCTGCCGAGGGTGACGAGGACATTGATATCAGCGACATGGACGACGACGACGCTATGGACGAGGACTCGGCAAACCCCATGGCCGCCCTGCTCGCCTCAGCACGCGCTCGCGCCCAGGACTTTGACGGTGAAGCCGACGAGGATGAGGACGACATGGACGAGGATATGTCCGAGGACGATATGGAGGTTGGAGAGGAGGGAAGCATGAACGCTCCTGCCGTTCGCAAGGACTCATCTCGCCGCGCATTTGACAAGGTCTTCAAGAACGTTATCGAGCAGGCCGACGTTGTCCTGTACGTTCTCGACGCCCGCGACCCCAACGGAACACGATCAAAGGAGGTCGAGAGACAGATCATGGCTGCAGAGGCCGGTCACAACAAGCGTCTCATCCTGGTCCTCAACAAGATCGATCTTATTCCTCCTCAAGTCCTCAAGGACTGGCTCATCCACCTCCGTCGCTCCTTCCCTACTCTCCCTCTCCGTGCCGCCAACTCGGCTGCCAACGCCCGTACTTTCGACCACAAGGCCTTGACCGTCAAGGGTACTTCCGAGACTCTCTTCCGCGCCCTCAAGACCTACGCCCACTCCTCCCAGCTCAAGCGTGCCATCACTGTCGGTGTCATTGGATACCCCAACGTCGGCAAGTCGTCCGTTATCAACGCCCTGACTTCCCAGCTCGGCAAGAAAGGCAACTGCCCCACTGGTGCTGAGGCCGGTGTCACAACCAGCTTGCGCGAGGTCAAGATCGACAGCAAGCTGAAGCTTCTCGACTCACCTGGTATCGTTTTCCCTTCGTCTGCCGAGGGCGCAAAGGCAAACCGCACAGAAGAGCAAGCTCGTCTGATCTTGCTGAACGCCGTGCCGCCAAAGGAGATTGATGACCCTGTTCCTGCTGTCACCCTGTTGCTCAAGCGTCTGAGTGCCAGTGCCGATGGTTTCCAGAAGCTGTTGGACGTTTACGGCCTTCCCGCTCTGATGACTGCCAACGGTGATCTCACCACAAACTTCCTTGTCCAGGTCGCTCGCAAGCGTGGTCGTCTCGGAAAGGGTGGTGTTCCCAACATCCACGCTGCTGCACAGACCGTTGTCACCGACTGGAGAGATGGCCGCATTCAAGGCTGGATGGACGCACCGACGCTACAGCTCGCAAAGGAGGGCAAGAAGACTCCCGGAAACAGCGAGAGTGCTGGCCTTGTTGGCGACCAGAAGGAGATTGTCACCGAGTGGGCCAAGGAGTTCAAGCTCGAGGGCCTGTGGGGTGACTCTAACGAGGATACGGCAATGGAGGCATAAAGTGGGAAAAGTGGTTTTTTGCTGGTCGGTCTCTAGTGCGTACGGAGTTTTATCATGTTCCTTTTTATGTCGGTTGCATACATTCACGAGATACCCGGCCTTGAACTAAGAATGGCTTGTCAAGATTTTGATGCTCGGTCCCTTTTCTACTTTGTGTTTCTCCCACGGCCTCCTTTGAGAGGATATGTGTCCGCACTGCAGCTGAAGAACCAGCAAGCCCTTTGATCGTCAACTTGAACTCGAAGAAGGCAGATCAGGATTTCGCTGCTGAATGTCAAGGCCAGGGTCGCCCCGGACTAGCCCACCCTAGCAAGTATATCGCAAGCTCTCAACTTTGATTTGCTTCCATATTCAAGAAGATCTGATCTTCAGCAAACTAGGCTGCTCTCTTGATCCCATTAGTTATCTCTCCATGCTCTGGTATGTTTCTTGAAACGACACGAGTGCTCAGGTGCAAAATCATGGTTCATGGAATGATAGTCTGAGTAGATTATTGTTGACACGGTCTATACTTCGGCCTTGTTACAACGCGCCAAGTATCAAGCTCACGGCATTCGATCTGAGTGCTGATCACAAACCAAATTCAAGTTTGTTTGTTTTTGCACTCGACGTCCTGCGTCTTTTTCAATCACCAGATTCGATCGAAGCTTTGCAAAATGCAAGATATCGCCATATCTCCATGAAAAGTGGAGCTTAGATACCATGAGCCCAAGCAGTGACTTCTCATACTATGCAGAGGCTATTCCAACATTTCAGTGCCCTTAATTCGACCTATGTCGGCGACTGCGTCCATTTTCATGTCACGAGAAATGCGCTAGTGGGATGACCCTGTCAAATAATCATGAGGTTCAAGACCCACCCAACCAGATGGTAAGAATCCCAGCCTGGAGGCCTCTCTCTGAGAAATATGATGCTTCTAAGTGCATGGAGAATGTTATCATGCCTGTGAACGTCGTTGGTTTACTTTTATATTCACTCGAGCTTAGCACGTGTTCCAAAATAGGAAGCTCCGACGCAGCGGGCCCGCCAAATTTGGGAACTCACCGCTCTGACGCTCCCCAGCGTTCACTTTGACTCACAACAACTTCTTGTGTACGATATATATGCTGCCTCTCTAGAGTCAGAACAAAGCAGCCACTCGTTTGAATAGCAAGTTCGCATCTCAATTATTCCCTCAGCCTACATAAGATGCCACACTTGGAAGAGCACAACTTCTCGGCGCCTGCCGAGGAGCATTCATTCTCAGCACTGGTATGCGTTATCATCTTTTCACCTTGACCCAGAATCTCAAACAGCACAAACAATGCTCGCTGTTCTGCCAACCGACGGACTGGTAGATACTGATCAGAAAACAACCCTTCACTGACATGCACTACCTGACTCATAGCTATTCGACATGGATGGCACCATCATCGACAGCACAAATGCAATCGTCAAACACTGGCATCAAATCGGCAAGGAAATCGGCGTGGACCCTGAAGTCATCCTTGCCACCTCTCACGGAAGACGGTCCATCGATGTGCTGGAGATTCTAGAGCCTAAGCTCGCTAACTGGGAATGTACGTAAACCTTCTTTCATTCATCTTTCGATCTTGTCACCTTCGGAGTCACCGACTACAATCCTGCCATGATATGCCTACTCTTGGCTTCTTGTCGCGAGGAATATGGACTTTTGAGACGATCACTCAGGTGCTCACTCTCAAATCGAACGATTGCGTGTGGAGACGGACAGCCAACCACCTGTCCGCCACGGTGCAGTCATGCTGTCACAGGGTCATGTACCTGTAGAAATCAGAGGAGCTGATGCGTGGGCAATCGACTTTCTCCACTCGAGCGTTGTACATGTCTCTCGATGCTCTCCAAAGTCCCACCCACACGTCCAACCCTCAGCTTTGCCCAAACGTCTTTTTGTCTCAGGATTTGGAGCGGAAAACGACAACGAAAGAGAAACACTTCCAATCATCGCGTCAATCACGTCGAAGAGGCGAGCGACAAGATACGCACTCTACTGCACACCACCATCGCGGCGCCTTCTTCTCACTCCACCACACCATGTCTCGCAGTGACTCCATCAGCTAACTCGCATCCGCTCTTGATAGACGTCTGCGCGGCCGAAGGCGCCATCCCTAAGAAATGGGGCCACGACGCCGTCGAGATACCAGGAAGCCGATCTATCCTGGAATCCCTCGAGCACGCCTCCGCTCCATGGGCAATCGTAACATCAGGCACACAGCCCTTGGTCACGGGATGGCTGGAGGTAATGGGTCTAGCACACCCCCAGCATCTGGTCAGCGCCGAGCAAGTTGCAAAGGGCAAGCCCGACCCGGCATGCTACAAGCTAGGTGCTGAACGCTTGGGAGTCAAGAGCAACGACGTCCTGGTCCTCGAAGATGCACCTGCGGGTGTACGTGCCGGCAAAGCGGCGGGCTACAAGGTAGTTGCTTTGGCTACCACGCATACAGTGCAGCAGCTGCAGGAAGCCGGTGCGGACTGGATCGTTTATGACATGCGCAGTGTGACGATGAAGGACTTCGATCAGAAGACTGGCAAGGTTGTGATATCAATCAAGGATGCGTTGGTCCAGTAGATAGGGGATACACAGATTGTTGCTCTGTAACAGAGAGCGTTACTGGTAGACTGTAGACGGGATAGATAAATTTCGAGAATGCCAATCGACAAGGAACAAAATTCTAAAAATCGCTTATCATTTCGGCTTCTTTGGCATTTTTTCCCTTCTTTTTCTCATGCGTTATACCTTTCCGTCCTGTTGCTATGGCACATTTGATGACAAGGGGGAAATTTCTGGCTGGTGGTTGCTGTATAAGCAAAAAGCCCGCACGCAGCCCTTGACCGTTGTATAGAGAGGGGCAACAATCAAAGCGGGAAGCAGCAATCCAACTTCCTCACAACCGTTTGGCAACAAAAAAGACCCCCATCGACCACAAAGCCTTATGATCCGTCCGAGTTATTTACGATTGTTCCCGTGTCTCTGCAGTGACGATAAAAAAAAATATGCCGTCTGTGTGTGTGTGTGTGTGTGTGTTGGCAAAGTGGATATCTTGATGTTCATCGACGGGGAGTAATGCCGGGGACGATATGCTGATTCTCTAGAGTTTCGAGATATCAACGTTTGAGAGACAGCGTTGTCAAGGGTCCTGTTCTTCTGGCAAGTGATCTGCTGGATATGACGAGTTATTCCGTTTTGCGATCTGCTGTCAAGTCATGTGGGAGTTATTCTTGCGAGTACGTGATAGTCGTACATTTTGACGTTCTCTTGTTCATGAGGAAGTTCGATTGGGCAGGACCGATCAGCACTGTGGTCGCCTTCCAAGTCATCGATTGTAACACAACACGTGATAGCATAGGTTCACTATTAGTGGCATCAAAGGAGACGATAATTGATTAACAACTGTACCTGGATTTCCGAGCCATCCATCATCTGATAGTCCAACACGTGAGACTATAGGTGTATATCTCTATAGCAGTGTGGAGGATGATATCCCAAAGACCTCTCTCGCTCATCGGGTTGTCCGAAGCGTCGGGCAGAAAATATATTATGCTTACCACATTCATGGTTGATGGAAACTCGACTTCGTCGCTTCGAGCGGAAAGAGATATTGCGATCTATGCGCCATGAATGTCCAGACCAGCGAGATTTCCAGCTGCCACGTACTTTACATTGCAGTATAGATTAACAGAATCTTCAGCTGCCACTATACGTTCGCAGTTCATAGATTGATGTGCAGCTTCTCTACGTGCGTAGAAGTCCCGACGAATAGCTGACCGAGGCTTGTCGACTCATGTAAAAGTCTTCATTGGCGGTAACAGCGTGACGCTCATGTCCCTTGGGTGACAATCATGCGACGTTATCTTGTTTTCTGCTTGCCTGCACGTGTGCGTGCCTCTGCTTCTTTGCTGCACGATCTGCTCCGGAGCGGTGAGATGTGCTTTTCCTCTTTAGCGAGGCGAGAAGTAGCTTGCAGAACCTACTTGGCTGGGTGCATGAAGATTGACGACTGACATGTACAGACAGGTCTGCGTTGCATATCCTTAGATCCAGATCTTTCTTCTTACTCTCCAAGCGAAGATCATATCATCAAGGAAAATGCAAAGGTAACAAAAGGGGGGTCGAGAAATCTTGAAATTGTGCAGATACCTGAATCAGTCGTACCCGGCCACTTACATCAATGTATACGAGTCTCTTTGGAGGTCTCTTTTTATTTTTGTCGCTTCGTGTGCTGGTGCGAGGTGGCCCACGAGGGCGGGACAGGAACAGGCAAGGAGCCTGCTACTCTCTGTTGCAGGTACCCGGGTTACAAAGGGAAAAGAGAGAGGCAGCTATTTGGGGAAATAAACAAAGGCAAGGGTCACTCTTTTCGCTTCTGTGCCTTCTTCATGCTCCGTGCCGTGTCGCATGCAGGCCAAGGAGCGACTCTCGGGATGTCGGGGCGTGTTACCAGAATAATTTCTTTCATCGCGTGTCTCTTCGAATTCTTTTTGTGGGTGGTGGCACTGCATCAGATAGACCCAAGAGCAGTGTCGCTGGGAATATCTCACATGCAGTCGCGAACACGAGATGGATTCGAGCATGGGACGACATGACTTGACAGATAGGCCTACCGCACTTACCTTGTCCACGGCTGCGGTCACCTCCGGAAAGCGACAGCAGCAGAGAGTCTGACTGCGAGGTCCCGTATGTCGGGACGCGAATTCAAGAAAATCTCTCCTTCTCTTGATAACCCGGAACAATCTCACGCGTGCTCAACCGTCTTCCAAGTCGCAAAGCCAGCCCTCAAGTGGAATGGGCAGAGCCAAGTAGGATGAATCGTGGCCAAGTTTTGAATGGGTGGGGAATGTAAGAGCAAAGCGGGGGTGTTTGCAAAGGGCAAGAAAGAGTGAGCGAGAAAAAAGGAACCAAATGCGTGCTGACAGATTGTCCCAGCGAATCGGCGAAAGTCGTGTGTTTCAGAGGTCAACAGCCGCCGCGCTTTTTGACCTTGGGCCACGGCACTTGGGGATAGCATAAACGAGACTCAATCGCGGTCGCAATGGGAACCGCAAGTCGTTGGGACCTCTGCCGTTTGAGATGTCTTTTTTAACACAAGGAAAAACTTGTCGCGCCGGTGTTTTGTCAGAGTCTGATCAGTTGCAATCACCGTGGTTGCCCTGTGGGAGAAGCCTCATCGTTATGGCAGTTGAGATTGTTGTCAAAACTGCTCGCGCCCGGTCAAGTCCCAGGGCAAGAAGTAAGCCCGCCGGGCGGGCCTTGAGTTACCAATCGCTATCAGGTGAGGCGTAAAATGTGGAGGTTGTACATGTCTCTGGTAACCAGTATCTTCCATCTCCGTCATCACGCACAAACTGAGGGACCTATCCCGACACTGCATGTGTCAGATTAGCTGAATTCGCTCTCTCTTATGCTGCAAAGGGTGTGGATTGCTGCCATGTTTGTCGCGCAGGGACATGCAGCAAGCGGCTACGAGCACGAACCGCTCCTCCGTGATTACTTTCCCCTTGGTTACATGAGTACACACCGCAACGTCTCTCGCTTCACTGCCGCCGCCAGTCTGTGGTAATATGAAAATAAGGTTGTCAGCAAAGGGGGTAATTGTAAGATGATTCAGCACCACATGTACACGCTTTCTTGGACAACCATCCTTGTGACAGGAGGGGTTGTCTCTCATCAAGTCGGCGATTTCTCCGGTTAAAGTTGAAGATTTAATCCTCAACCGACCACAACGCCGAGGAGGAAGGATGCGGGGACGAGTGGACAGATGCCAGAGCCTTGGATGCGCCGTGGCTAGCCCGGCATCAGTCCGAAAAGACAAAGACGAGAGTGAGAGGACTGCAAAGCTTGACACTGCTGTACACTGCTCATCGGGCAAAATAGATTGCGCCATTTGCCTAATTCTGCCCTGTCGTGAGCTGCTGGAAATGTCGGGAGGTGGGCGGTCATCAGCGATTGGATAGATGAATGATAAGCACCTCTTTAGGTCGATCAGCCGCTTTTGGCTGGACCCTCTTGGTGCAGCGTAGAGCTGGCATTTGGCATGCTCTTCAGCACATCTGAGACCGTGTTAAATTCGTCAAGCGAGACGAGCAAAGGCGGAATCGCAGAAGCCTTGCATTCTCGCCTGCGCGAGTCGTGCATAACCATGAATGCAATCTCTTGTCATAGCGCCTGGCAGCGCGCGCAAACCTCATGGCAAGTTTGACCCCACAGCTAACGGCGGGGTGATGCGTCGGAAACGAAGCAGGAACAGGAAAGGACTGGTTCTTAGCAGCGGCCGCTAAGCGACACTTTCGAGGCGCCGGCGCTCGGTTTAGCGTCGCCCGCTCCGAAACATGCGAGTGGATCCTCTTTGGCTTGCTGTGCTCTCAGCAGGCCGTGGCGCAAACTGATGATGGCCACTTGGGTCGATTTGAGTGGGCGCGTGGCTCAACAACCCCTCTCGTCAGACAGGCGATTGCACCGGCGCGGCGGCAGACCGATGGCGACTCATGATGATTATCGCGATACCGCAGTAACAATCACGGATGGCACAGAGATGAGGATCTGAGTGACGCGGAGAATAAACACAATAATCGTCGGGCATGCATAGGCAGCCGAGGAAGCGGGAAGAAAACATGATTCCAGAAGCAGGGACCAGGGATGGATGAGGTGGTCAAGCTGTGTATTTTTAGGCAGCGGTGTGCTGATTGATGGGTTGTGAGCCTCTCTCCCGCGGCAAGCGTCGCAGGACAAGAAGAAGGAAAAAAAAAGAGTCTCACCCACGACGACGGCGGGCAATGGCAATGGGCGTGGCAGAGCGGCCCAATGGCAGAGAGCGGGCAAGGCAGAGGGACTCTGGTCGGTTCTTTGATGGACCATGGCAGGTGCAGGGATTTGGCGCGATTATGTCACGAGCGAACGTTGAGGGTTGTGATGCTTGGGCTTGTCTGTCTAACAGTCGGGCGTGGGCATGGGCGTGGGAGGCTTGTGCGGCGGCTGCGCATAAGATGCAAGCTGGAGGCCAGACAAGCAACGGCGCATGTGTTGATTTGGTTTGTGAGACCGGGCGCTCAGTCCTCTCTTGGAGTCTTGGTGCACATCTTCTTTGGTGGGCACTGGGCATCGTAGCGATCTTCAAGCTCCCGCTCGGTCTCTTCGAGCCGGACCCGCGATCTCTGTGCTTTGCGCTGTGCATCCGCTTTCAAGCTTTGCACTTCCGAGTCGTGATCCGCCCTAATCTCCTCGTCGAGTCGCTACCCTTTTCTCTCTTCCTTCCAAACCCAAACACTTGTTTCTGCCCCGACGTTCGTTTTCCCAACTCCTCGCTCAAAGGCCTGTTGATCTGCGTCCCATGCCACTTCCAGTCACTCGCTTCAACCCATAACATCATAATCACTGCCATCACAAAATAACCTGACCACCATTATCCGCCCTCCTCCACTTTCCTCCACCGGCCGCACCGCGAGCTTGTTGATCCTGTCTGCCCTCCGTGCGCATCTGAGACACAACCAGCCTCCAGGCCGCCTCTTACCTCGACTCCCGACCACTGCCGCAGAGGCCTTCTTCTCTCTTAAACCTTGCACCGTAGCCATCCCAAGACTGCCCCTACCTAGTGCGACCCACCACCACACATCTATACCATCCCAACATGGAGTTCGCCGACTATCCCGGGCTCAATGCAGACCTGGCAGCAGACTTCCATGCACGGCACTTTACCAGGAGGGACACACACATGTTCTCGGACCACCTAGGCCAGATGCCTCACTTCAACCCCGCCGCCCTGGCTGGCCTGGCCGTCGACGTCAAGCCGCGCCTCACGAAAGAGCAGCACGACGTGCTCGAGTCCGAGTTCAGAAAACAAGCAAAGCCCAACACCAACACCAAGAAGAGGTTCGCAGAGATCCTTGGTGTATCATTAGACAAGGTCAACGTATGTAGTCCCGAGTCGGTGCGTCATTGAACCGGTCCACTAACATGAGATAGAACTGGTTCCAAAACCGTAGAGCAAAGTCGAAGCAGGATGCCAAAAAGGCCGCCGGTGCTTACAACCTCTTGCAAGCGACTCAACAGCAAGGCCAGCAGCAAGGACAGCAGAGCTTCGTCGGCATCAATCCAATGGGTGGCATGAACAGCATGCCTGGCGACCAACCCTTCTGCATGCCCAATCTGTACAACGGCATCCGTGACATGGACGGCCCCATGTCGAGCGGCCTGGGTATCAGCCAGCCCGAGAACACGTTTGCCTCGCTCGACCAAATCACATCACAGCCCATGCGTCACCAAGCCTCGACACAATCTCTGGCATCACAGCACTCGGTGCAGTCGGAGTCCTTCAGCGACGCTAACAACAGACACACTCTGACGCAGGCTCAGTTCGATGCCTTCTCTCAGCCAAATTACACCACCATGTCGTCTGCTGACACGAACGCTGCTCTGAACTCGACATCCAACGGCGACTTCTACTCCGAGTTCTGCGACTTTTCGTTTGACGCTCAATCCATTGACCCATTGACGTCCCCACCCATGCAATCTACTGAGAGCCTTGAGTCTTTTGCACCTGACGCTCCATCAGACTTCAAGCCTTCTGACAATCAGCTGCGTAACGCTTCATCTAGCTCGGACGGTTCCGCTCCCTCAGTGACCATCTCGCCAGCAGAGGACAAGGAAGACAACTTCGACATGGAACTGCCAAGTGAGCAGAAGCCGTCTCAACCAGCCGTGACGTCTCCTCAATGGCAGCCCGGACAGTCAGTACCCGTCGAGATGGATAACCTTCGCAAGGAGTTCCAAGAAGCCGCCATGCGCCGCGACTTTTCGGTCCAGTCGATTCCCGATCCCAGTGAATATCTAGACCAGGCCATGGCTTTCCCTGGTGATGAATACGACCGCCGCGAATCTTCAACGGTCCAGCTTGCTCGTTCGATGCAAAGCTTCACCATGGCGCCACAACGCTCTGCCATGCCCTCATCCAGCATTGCTGCTCGCCGTCAGCGCCCACGCCCTGCTCCTTTGGGAACCACAAACATGCGTAGCACTTCTTACTGTGGTACCCTGCCCACCTCTCCTGGTCCCGTTGGTGGCAACCACAATATTGGAGGTCATACCTTGCGCCGCATCAAGTCATCGCAAGCCATGAACGGCATTGCAGGTGGTCGCATCCAGAAGAACGTCGGCTCTGCTCAGCGTTCGCCTTCTGGTTACTCGACTTTCGCTGAGGCCAACACGGCCAGATACGGCGGCCGTCGTGTCTCCTCATTCTCGCCTGCTTATGCCAGTCTTGCTGCTTCGACTGCCAATCTCGCTCCGCCGACTCCCTTGTCTCCCACCAATGTTTCGAGCACTTTGCGCCACATGCAATCTCAGCCAATGCTTAGACAGACGAGCTTGCCCGAGGGCGACGAGAACTACATCGTCTCTGGCATGAACTTCTCCCCACCTTCTACCCCTCTGTACGGTGGTCAGTTCATCCGCAGCCGCATGGGAAGTCTTGCAGTTCCCACCGAGAGTACCCCTCCCCAGTCAGCCCCACCAACCCAGCAATGTTTCCCAAGCGGTGCTTTCAGCCCACCTCACATGTCGGCTATGCCTATGGTCCAGTCTCAAGCCCAACCTCAGGGCTTCCTTGGCATGATGCCTAACGAGTACCCCCAGATGCACAATGTCATGTTCCCTGCTCAGCAACAGCAAAATCAGTATATGGACCATCAGATGTCCTACATAATGACCAACACCGGCGAGGTCATCTCAGGATACCCCGTCATGCCTCCATTCTCCCAGGGTCACATGCAACAAGCAACGCCTCCTAATCAGCAACAGCCTTTCTTGCCTTCTTCAAGTCTTAGCCCTGGTGTTCTTGGCTCTTCGCAGGTTCCGAAGCAGCACGCCAACCCCGGAGCCGACTTCTTTGTTCACGAGTACTCACCTCCGCGAGACGTCAAGCTATCATCCACACCTCGCAAGGCGGTCGAGACCGGCCCCAAAAACTACACATTCTCTAATCATGGACCCGAATACTTTGAGAAGAACACCAAGCACAAGGGCAGCTCCAGCCCGGCCTCGGACTCATGCGAATCGGCCGCGGCATAAAATCAACGACAGATCATAATCTCTCCACCTGATGACGACTCCATCTTTCATTTCATCTCTCTATCACGTTTTTCCTATGTTTGGTTTTTTGTTGGCTTACAGCACTGGATATCCCGAAGCGAGGCGTTTAATGTCTGGTCTCTTGCTTTCGCATCACGGGAAAAGCTGGATCTGAGCTTTCGTTCCTTTTTTTGTCTTTCTACACCCTGGGTGGTCACTCTTCTACCACTTACGTTCCGAACTCTCTCTAATCACTTAATTTCTATTGCGATAGCCTGGATTTGTTTTTTATTTTCTTTTCACTACTTTTGATTCCCCAGCAAGCAGCACACACGGCGATGTATCATACGGGAATACCCAAAGCGGAAGGCAAGGTGGGACTCTGGGTCAAAACAGGGCAGGCAAGGCAGAAAGAGAACGAGAAATCTAGACGCCATCAATTACTTTTCCGAATCAAGATCTTGATCTTCTGAGCTTCTTTTTTTCCCGCACGCATCATCCACTTTTCATCACTTCCAAATCGACCTCATTTGACGATCATCGACAGACCCTTGTCCACGACTGACGTGTTACGCATACAGCAGGTGGATAAGAGGAAACGCCGTTTGATGTGCGCTGTGACTATCACACAATTCAGGATGGACTTCAGGTACCGAACACAAGAAGGCCTGGACAATCAATCCTTCGCAACTTCAGCCAAATGTTACGCCGTCGTCTATACGGCCAACCAGTGACCCCATGACCGAAAAGCCCAAGGCATGCACCATCAACGTCTGCCAACAGCAAAAGAGAGAGCCTCAGATCATTTGGCGAGAAGCAGGAGCTCGGCCCGGTAATATCATGCATGACATTTCATGGCTCGCCGTCGGCAAAACGGGCTATCCCGTCCAACCAACTCTCGATCTTGGGTAAGGCAGAAGCAGGGCACGGAATATGACAAGGGAAGGTAAAAACGAAGCTTGTTTCAGACTAAGAAAAGACTTGAGTAGGTCAAGGGAAGAGAGCAAAGGGTGCAAGTGGTGCGTGGAAGGAGGGCTAGTAGGATCAAATAGACTCAACGGCCCGCTCCCGTGATGGGTGGGTTATCCATATCTGGACGACAGGCCGACGACGGATTGTGTGCATGGCGACCGCGCAGACCCGTTTGTATCAGACTTGGTCGAAAAAACCGTTTCGATATCCGCTTTGGGAAGTTCTCGTGGTCCATCGTTGCTCTTTTTCTCTCTGCCCTGGGCCATGACAAGGAAGGAGGACGACTGTTGTGTTCGAGACTGAGCACTACTGTTGACGATACGGCCATAACGATTGCAGGAGGAAAAGAGCCGTCGTATCATTATCGGACCATCATGCCATCGACAAGGGTCTTCAAGTCGAGATCTTCGTAAACTCGTAAGAGGCTCAGGTGACAGAACGGAAGGACCAGCTACTGGTGATGCTTCACAGATCCGCCCATGACGAACTACTTTTTACTTCGTGGACCTGCAGGATCTTGGATCGTGGATGGGCTGACCCTAGCTTCCTTCTGCATGGCGGTTTCTCGCTGCCACACCTTGACTGCCTTGATTTGTTTTCATAGCGCCTTTTGACGTATAGGGCGGAAGAAGGGCGACGAGATGGCCGCGATCAAAGGTTCGCAGTACTAGCTTCCACAACCTTACGTGCTGTACCCCAGATTGTTCACCTTGTCTAGAGTGGTGGAGTGTGCTCGCGGATGTAGGTACCCAGATACGCCTCGCCGCCGACCGTTGTGAGCCGTACCTGAGTGACTTGCACCGTCTTTTTTTTTCTGCAGGTGCTTGAGAATAGGCATGGCAAGAACCAGGTCATGATTTCAATCACGCTCTCCACTTTCCCGAGTCCGCGGATAATCGTGAGGGCCATGAGAAGCCAAAGGCAATCCCTACCGGGCTCCAAGAGGATTGTCCGCTAACCAGTACAATGTCTTGTATTTTCGATAGAACTGTTATACAGAGGTCTTGGCTTGGCGAAGTATCGACTCTCGCTTGTTCAACATGTCATGACACATGGTGGAAAAAGCCAAAGGGATACGAGGATATGCTTTTGTACTGCTGGGCGCTCTCCTCATGTGTGGAATTAGAGTCGTGCGATAAGCATAACTCGGCGTCCATTGTCAGTCTGACGTTGTGGCTATAGGATGATGGTTGAACTTTGTCGTCCACGTGCTGTCGACGGCGGGATGGTTTGGCGAAACCAAGGTCCTTGGATTTGAGGTCTTTGTCAGTCGATTGTGACAATGTACAGATCGTGATTGTCAATGCTTGCATACTACCGAGTGGCTTGCCATAATGCTTTGGATATTACTTCTTGATTTGACATTGATGGTCTGTATAGCCGCTCTCCTTGAACCATTGATACTTTGCCATGTCTCTTCGAGCCTCAATCAAAAGACTCCACTCAAGAAGCAGTCTTTCTGTCTCGGGTCATAATGAGGCTCTCTGAACGGACAACGAGTCGTCTCAGTCGCGAAAGCGTTATCTGGCTGTCTCGGACACTGTTGAAGGAAAAAAGTCATGCTCGTGAAACAATTCACGGTCTCGCACGCTGGATTCCTGTTGAACTCCCTGACTCGGCTCCTCACGACTCGCGTGAGCGGTATTGTGTACCGACACATTGTCGTTGGGGATTTCATACGGATTATGGAGACCTGGCAGTTACAGCATCCGTTGGTCCCTGTGAGTCTGGAGGTATTTCCATTTATCCTTGACCTGCCTGGTAGTGTGTGTTTTGTCATGACCCATAGATACTGGCAGTCATTTGAGTCAATCGTAGGTCAAATCATAGGAAGCGCTAGAGGGAGGTTGTCTTATTCCGCCAGCAAAATTGTTGAACAAGGCTGGAAATTTCGTATCAAATCTGGTGTGAGACTCAGGAGCCTGTCTCCGCTGGTATGCCCGGAGGTGTGTCCATTTTTTCGACATGTCAGGAGGCAACTTGATGCGAGACGCAAGTCAAGGCGAAGATTTCTCATTAGAGAACCAGAGGAGCGGCGATGAGGTTCTCGGCCAGAGCGGAGGTGACAGGCAGCTTTATGGCATGACTAGGATGTGTTGAGTTTTCTGCTACTCATGTCCGCGAACGGGGGGCATTGAGCACTTTGTTCAGAGCTTTACGGCTGTCTCTTGAAGCAACTGTTCTCGTTATGATGCCCATGCGTAGCACCTCCAGCAGTGTAGTATCCATGATGTTCTGCAATGTGAGTGCGATAAACTGATAGCATCCATTTGGTGCGTGGGAAATTTGAAGCCATACTCTGTCAAGACCTGTAGGTTTATTGGCCCCGCGAGTGCGTAGATCCATGATCTCGTTCGTGACTTCCTTTGTGGTTGTTGATGCGGCCGCGCACATCAAGGGAAGCGCAAACTTGATGTCAGGTTGAATGTTGCCGTCAAAGGGGCAACCACGAACGCAACCGTGGCTGCCCACTACCTCTCGTATAATGCAATGCTAGCTTTCCGCTTCGCCAAATCTCCCAGAACACCTTGATGTTCCATACCGAAACAATATCATATATGCATTCAGTCATCCGGACCATCCATTACGGCAGCAAAGATATCTCGAACCGGCAAGTATGATAATCTGTTGTTGCTACAACATCAGTGGACGATTCTAATGTTCATCAAGAACACTTACCGTTTGTCCTGTTCTATCGATTCGACTACACTTTATCACACACATCCCATCGACGCATCTCTCGTGACACACCTTTACCTCCTCCGCCATGGCTCCAGTTGTGGCAGAGTCTGCATTGCGCTCAACGAGATTCGCCCCTAGCACGAAGGAAGTCAACAGAATCTGCGATGAATTCACCACAATGGCGAAAGACATTGCCAAATACAAGGAGGTACTCGACAAGATCTGCCACCGACTCGAAACAATCCTCATGGATGCGGACGAGCACATGAACAACCCAGAAAGAACATCTGAAGCTCAAGCAAAGTTACAGGAGGCTTTGAACGACACTGCCAACTCGCTCGATGCATGGCTGGACGCAGTGGAAGACAAATTGAAAAGACTCGCAGTGCTGGCAAAGAACACGGAAAGAATGTTGGCCTCAACGGTCGTCACTGGTGATACGCCATCGAACCAGAGGATGTCTGTGTCCAGAAGAAGAGTTGTCCGGTACGGATTATGTGTATGCCTGCTGATCGCGTCGCTGTTGACTGGTATCGTGGGCATGGTCACCTTCCTTACTCGCCACGTGGAATGACAACCGCGTTCAGGTGGTCCAGTAGAGGAAGAAAGAGAGGCATGCTGGCTACAATGTCGGCGCCATCTCCTCTGTGTGTATGTTCACATCGTTCGTGGCTTCCAGGTAAGTCAAAGAGGATTCATTCGTTGATACCAAGACATCCGCCATGAATTTGGACTGCAGACGCTCAGGATCAAGGGGTGAGGAATCCTTGTGTTTGATGCCCATACTTAAAGTGTGCTTGAAATATCATTGAGAACAGGACTTATTCATCTCCTTTGGCTACAATCTTGCATGGTCGAAGTTTGGCTCGTTTCCGCTTTGCCAGTCAAGTGTTTTTGCGTCGTGTAAGGCTTTATGCCGTGCGAACTTATGAGCCCGTGTTCCGTGGCTGTCTGTAGGAATTGAGAACCACGAGATGTGGCGACAAAAAAGATAATGCCGGAGCAGTTGAAGTAATTTTCATTCCATAGCCACAGGCAGAAGATCATGCGGTCCGCTGAGGACAAAAACACGAAGGACGTTATGGAGTAAAGCGAACGTCTCCACATGTTTGTCGGGCGAATCTTTCGCCTCAAACAATTAAGACAGTCCAACCAGGTGTAATGCCACTGTTCCAACATGGTTTCTTCTGCTGGGAGGATGACAAAATGTCGTATATAAAGGTGGGTATTAAGACCAGATCGAAATAGAGGAGGATGGCGAGAGAAAAGTCGAGGTCGTAATATTTCATGGCCATGCAGGATCTTCGAGGCGCTTGAAAAGTGCAACATACTTGTTGCCCTTGTTCCTCGTCACCTTTTTGCCTTCTTCCGTCTCTTCGCGCATGACAGCCACACACTCGTCTGCTTCTTGCTCGGCTTCAGAAACACGCTCGAAAGATGGGTGGACGTCCAGGTGTTCCACCATCCAGTTGTGAAGGTCCTCGACGTCGGTGATCGTGTAGACAATACCGCCTGGTCGCAAGACGTATGCGTACTCTCTGCAGCCTAAGTCAGCTCCTGATACAGATATGAGATTTTGGCTGTTCTCACGAATTGAGTGTCGTGCTAACAATTCTGGCCTTGTGCTTGCGAGCCTTGAAGTGAGGATCCGGGAAACAGAGGAAGATCTTGCTGAGCTGAGCACGATTGAAGAAGTTGGGAAGGAACTTCATGGTGTTTGCGCGCAGACAGGCAACATTCTGGTAGCCCTGGGTCTCGCTATGTTGCGAGCGCAATGCCTTGGCTTTTGTCTGGACGTATTCGGTGACTGCAGAACGGATCTCCATGCCTATGTTCTTGCGCATTAGCTTTCCGAGCTCTCCAAGGCAGTCCGACAAGGCTTCGTACCAACTAGCAATGTATCGGGCATCTTTGGAGCCAATGCGAATAGCAATCCACCAAACCCACATCCAATATCTGCTACCTCGACCTGCTTTGAGATCTTGCCCACGCTCTTTCCTTGTACAGACAAATCCGTGTTTTCCTTCTCTTCTTTTACTGCGTATGCCGGGTACAGCTCCGCCCAATCCATGGCAGCAGGCGATTCCGGGTAGGTCAAGTTGTGGTCGGAGAACGGGTTTGCGTGAGCTCTTTGGCGGAAGAATTTCTTCTGGGGCAGTTTGCCTTCAGGCACTTCGTCGCGCTTTTGGCGCTTAGTTGGAGGACCGACCATTATTGCGATGTTTGTTGTCGAAAGATTGTGTGATGCGAAGTCAAGATGGTCGCCAAAAAAATGATCGGGTCTTGGAGATCACCGTGGGGGGGAGCTTTGTGCCAAGACCTGGTATACTCGAGGCGGACTATTATTATTTAAGAGTGTACTCGTATAAGATATTCAATTCCATCGCGCGAGCTACGAATTCGAAGAAATAGACAACGCCGTTATGCCAACCTATCTGAGAAGAAAAAGAGCCTCTTGTCTATACTAACCGCCGGAAGGGTATCATGAAAACACAACACAAACACCAACTCAAGAACTCCAGTGAACCAGACCGTATTTACTTTGGTCCCTCAAACTCATAGACAGCTCCGTTTCGGCTCAACACCGTGCCCAACCCGCCGACTATTTCTACTTGGAAAGGCTCGAAGGGTACCTTCTCTCCATCAATGCTGATATATCCGACCTTCTGACCGGGTCTGAGCTTGGGGCTGATTCGATAAGCGCTCACTTTGCGGTAGTTGACAACGTCCATGTCAAACATCTTGTTCTGCTCGACCGCTAGGATCATGTCGAGCGCCTTGAGACGCGGGATGGCTCCGTCAACGTTGACCATGTCGATGTGGTTGTCGGATGGTAGAGCAGCAGCAAAGAATGGAGTGTCGGGTGACATGTATGCCATGTTGCCGCAATAAAAATTGCCGAGTGTGGGTAGTGATGCCTTTTCCCAGTCAGAGGGCACATCTTGGAGCACAGAGCCGTATTGGAGGGCCGGAAGCGAATCATGCTTATCGCCGTCCAGGTCTTGATGTGCTTCCCATTCTCTTCTTCCAGAAACATCCTCACGTTGAGACCTGACGTGGCTGTATGCGGCTTTGATGGCCTGCTTGTCGTCTATATCCACCTTGACAGCGAGCTCGGCTGGGTAGACTGTCTTTCCCAGAAGTCGCGTCAAGATACCCACCGTAAATCTGGCGCTTCCCATCCATCTCATATTCTCGGTACCCAGATCACAGTCTGCGATGATACCAACAGCCTGGCTCAAGAAACTCCAGTACATTTTCTCTCCTTGCGTCACAGCCATCAAGTCTAGCGGTGTACGTAATCCTTTGACAATGGCTAGAGCAGCAAACGATGGAGAATTGGTTCCGTTGAGGTTAATAGACATGGCGTTACCTGATCCACAAGGCAGCTGGACGACGGCAACCTTTCGTAAAGCACGGCGTGGCTTTTGTTGTTGAGCGAGGCCATTGAATACTTCGTGAGGGAGACCGTCTCCAGAGGCACATGCCACCACATCATAGGCGTCCACGTTGAGTTGACGGGCAATTTCAACAGCATGACCAGAGTGTGTCGTTTCCTGTGCATCTATTTCGCAGCCAGCAGCCCTGAGAAGTGGTTCGACTTCACTCGCGTACAACTTTCGTGCAGCTCCTTGGCCACCAAAGGGGTTGACCAGAACCTTGATTCTCTTGTTTCTCTGCGAGTTGCCGTAGGCAAGATCTAACAGTTTGGCTAGCCATGACTTGGCAGCATTGATGGAGGATTTATCGATAAGCGTGTAGGAAATAGTCGAGGGGCGGCAAGATGTCTTGGAGGTAGGCAGAGCATGTCGGATGGTCAGCTCGAGGTCGTCCAGCGAAGCATCAAGGATGTTGTAGTGAGGAATCGAGTGAGTCGTCTTGGATCCTGAAAGGTGTTAGGCAGGCAGCAGTCAGGCTATCGCAGAGCGAACATACTGGTCGGCAGTAGCCCGCAACAATTGGCAGCCTCTCGGTGCACGAAGCGATCGTCTATTCCAAATTAGCGAAGGCGTCAAGACTCGAAACAACACGGCTCGGTACCTAGAATAATGAGGGAGTCAGCCCCGAGAGTTAGGGAGGCATCTTCAGCAACGAAGAGCGTAGCCTCGCCTTGGAGTGCGGAAGGCGTTTCGTGTATAGACGGGTCAACGAACGGGTTATCGACAGGCAAAGATCGCTCCGACATGTTGCCTCCCCGATTGAAAAATAATCAACAATACACGGAATAGCAGCGACAGGTGGAAGAAATAATAAACTTGTGTCTTTGTTGCTTGCCTCGGAACAGACTCCCCCACATGCCCGTCAAAGCCCGCGGCGACGCGCCATCTCGTATCCCTCTCGTCCTTGGCTCTTCTTTGTTAAGTACAACACATCCACTTACCAGTATGTTCTATCTTGATGAGAGAATCGGTTCCTCCGAAGTACCTAGATCACGATGGGACATGGATCATGATCAAGATTGTAAGTCTTCACGAGTAATAACTCGTCCATGGCTTGTCATCCGTAGCAATAATTCCCAAGCCTGTGACGCAATGTCCGGCTTATTTCCATGTGCCTGGAGCTTACCTAGGTAGGGCTGTCCAAAAGTATTTGGCGGTGTAACTTGATAGCTTCATCCACCAACAATCTTCAATCATGTCTAATCCTCGCTCGATATCATTATTAGGACTTGCCCTGGTATTCTTTGGTGCCCTCAACGTCTCTGCACATGGTGGCCATGAGCAAGCCCCCGTTGCCGCCGATGCTGATTGGGCGACACGACACATGGCTGGTAACACACCTTCACATTCCCTCTCGTCAAATCTGAACAATCGCTCATGTCATCTGCAGAGGAACACCACATCAACTCCTTCGACGCCGGATCATTCTTCAATCTGCACGACTATGACAGCAGCGGCACCTGGACCCCTGATGACATCCGTAAGACTTACGGTCTGAGAGACGAGAGCACCAAGGATTTGCCCGAAGAGAAGAAGGAAGAGGTCGTGCGAAAGATTCTGGACCTTTTCGACAAGGACAAGAGTGGCACCGTCTCTTTCGCCGAGTTCCTCGTCGCCGACGCTCACGGCATCAAGCTACCCGACTTTGGCTACGGCCCTGGCCACCACGGCGACGACGAGTACGAGTATGAGATTCATCATTTCGAAAAGTACCATGGAGATGACACAACCGAGGAAGATTTGACACATCCCGAGGACATTGTGCATTTCCGTAAGCACGACATAATGGAGCAGGAGGCAGAACGTCAAGCAAAGCTTGACCGTATGGAAATCGTCGAGGCAAACATTCCTCAGAAGTTTCGCCGTCAAGGCCACTGATCGGCTCGAGGAAAGGCTTTGCTTGATCAACGCCAGCCAAGTAGGCTTCAGAAGTCGAGGATTTTACACCGCGCTCTCCATACTTGGTTGGCGAGCATTTTGGAAGTATGCAGATGAAAATCAAGACAATTGGGGAGCAGTCTTGCTGGCTTGGACTGCAGTCGGTCTTTCGATTGGTGTTGTACTGTATCAATAATTGGAGATGAAGCACGTAGAGTACATTGGTCGAGGCAGACTCGTGGCCTCCTAAATGATGAAATGATTTCAAGACAAGACAACTCTTATTTCAGCGGCACGGTGTCGTGGATGCTATTCGTGAATTCACAGCACCTTGATGGAACCAAGCATGCAAAGTCTCGTGAATGATAACTGGGTCGAGGCAACTTGGCGGGGTTGAGTTCGCCCAGGTTTGCCCTGTTTGATTGCCCGAATCTCACTTGACCGACAAAGTCCAATCTGCGTCATCTCTCCTTCCTCTCTCTCAAACATAAATCACTGGACGCCTCGCACTTTGTTGTGGAGCGAACTGTGGGATCGTAGACACCGTCACTGCCATTCGTAGGTCTCAGTTGTCTCACGTCTTTGCGTGCGTATAGGTAGTGCACTACCGATTCCTGGCCGGCTCACTTCTCAACCGAGCAACTTGTATCTGCTGCTCTCTGCGCGTCTTCTTCTTAAGGAAGGTGCAGTCAGGGTCGCTTGCTTTTTGCGTTCTTCGACAGACACTTGCTTTACGCAACAGCTTAGCTGTCACCTCGCTGTGCAGCAATTGTGAAGTCTTTTTCACAGATACAGCAGTTGCGCATTTGTTTGGTCCTGCTGTCCTACAGGCAGATTTCGCCTCTCTTATACACTGATTTCAGTATTCTTTGTCAACCCGTGTACCGTTGACCTCTCAGAGAATCGCATACAATGGTGCGCACAACTTCACGAGCTCCCTCTGTGGGTCAGAGTTCTGTATCCAAGATTCGCGACCGACGCAGCAAGAAGGCCTACAAGGTTCAACTCGAATCTGTCGTGACCAAGAAGAAGAAGCTCAAATTGAAAGTCTGTCAATATGCCGCCTACTCTTATCAACCTTTTTTACTGAACCATTTACACCCAGGATATCCAAGGTTCCGCAAAGCCCGAAGCAGGCTACACCTTTCTCCCCGTCGGTTATGCCGACCTGGCCGAGCGTTGTAAAGAGAAATCCAGACAACTAGGCGTCGACGTATCCGTTGTCTCCGTGCGTATCTTCATCTTCGAACCGGGACTTCCCTCACCCATGCCGCTGCTCTCGACCCCTTTCTGACCACACAATCAGGCTGGCACAAGACGTCCTGGAGCACCCGACCCACAAAAGCTGACACATCACGTACATCGCGTGGGCTATCACTTCCGTTCCGACATCTTTGACCAGGCCTGCAACTTTCTAGGTTACCGTGAGGTGAATGGCAAGCTGGTGCGCGACACCGGTTTTGACACGAATTCACGTTTCGAACGCACAATCGCCCGTTTTGCTCCTCGTTTCGATCTCAACGTCAACAACCGATCAGTCGAGCAGAGCACAAGAGTCAAAGAATACATCCGCGAGCTCTTCCCAAAGATTCCCGAAGCAGATCTTGAGGAAATTTACAAGCGCGCATGGGAACAGGTTCGCTGCTATGGGTTGCTTTGCATTGACCCGACAACTGACCAGCCTAGGGTACCACGACTGTAGGTAACGCATCTGACTTGTCACTTTCAAGGCAGGTACAACTGGCTACGATTGCCCGCATCAGACACACCTACACCGATTACGACAAGCTGCTCAAGATAGTCAGCTGGAAAGAAGCCAGACAGATTGTTGAGCCCATATCACTCACAAAGCTGATCGAATGGCGTGGAGAGAATGACAACGATACGGAAGACTTTGAAGAAATCCTTCGAGAGACCATTGTTATTGACGATGATGAGGAGCTCGAGGATGCTAACAGCGATACTGATAGCAACACTGCTGCTTCTGGGGACGACGGTAGTGACACCAGCTTGGAAATCTTGCAGCAGACCTTGGCTCCCAAGGACCTCAACGTCGCTGTTGGCGAGAGGATTCGTAATGCTGTTGCCTCCGTCGGCCGTGCAGCTGGCAGAGCTTTGCCTGCTGCAATCCAGAATCGCTGGCATGACGCCCGTGTGCGACACGGTGCTATTGACCAAGCTGTCAATCCTCACGGCCATGGCGGCCAAATTTCTGTCCCTCTTGATCAACGAGGTAATGTTCCGCGCAAGGTTGTCTCCAATGGAGTGGAGTATGTAAGGGTAAGTCTGATTCGTTTTCTTTCTTCTCTCTATGAATAGAGCATATAACTTTGCATTCAGGTTTCATCGAGTCCAGAGCCAGAAAAGGAGCAGCGTTCTCAATCCAACATGCCTGGTGCCTGGCCAGTGGGCGGTGCTGGACTTGCTTCCGAACACCGCCACGTTCCGAGTCGTGGCCACCGCGCGGCAGCAGGTGTGCCCATATGGGATCGACTTGAAAGACGGCCCGTGTATCCGGCATCCACAGCACCAGTTGTTGACTTGACTTCCTCCCCAGTAACGCTGCGAGGAGGGTATGGGGATAGAATCTCCTACACAGGCCCACCCAGGTTCGGCTACCAAACAGGTGAGCCGTCGGCACATGTCGGTGCTTCTAGAGGAATCCCGGATCGCAATGTGTACCGGCCGGGGATTGCGGATGATGATGTGACCATTACTGGAGTTCAGGCCAGGCCACAGGCTCGCCGCTATCAGTCATACAACTATGGCGGCGCTCAGGATCGAGTGGAGGTTATCAAGCCGGAGGATTGCCCCATTCCTTCTCGCGAGGAGCCTTACCCCGGCTATCCGTCGCTGCCAACATTTTCGCATCATGGTGAAACTGAGAGAAAGGACGTGAACGTGAGAGCCCCTCCTGGATTCACTTTGCAGACCAGAGCTACGCAGCGTCAGCCTGTGTATGGTCAGCCTGCGTACCCTCAAATGAGGTCTCAGACTGTGGCAATGCAGGTGGTACCTCGCCCTGTACATGGCGCCCCAGCAGCAGTCCAGCCAATGCCGCCTCAGGACAGAGCACCATCGGTGGGTCAAGCAGCACCAAGTTTTGGCGCGCCTTCTCCACCAAGGTACTTTATGGGTAGTAGTCATCAGCCGTACTACGTGCCCGACAGATGAGGTTCTTGTTAAAACAACATGTCAGATCAACAACCAGGAGGAACGCCGGGATTCCTCAAAAAGAGAGTCGAACAGAACAGGTCCGCGTAGGTTCTGTTGCAATATCACGCATGCAAAGAGTAGAATGCATAGGTATGTCGATACGATCCGTTAGATCTTGCCATCACTAACTTCCATACAGTTGCAGGCCAGTGTACGAAGGAGGTGACAGACGCAAGATGGCAGGGACCATATTTGTGTCATGAGGAGAAAGTCTTATCTGTATCGTGTGGAGGAAGCGATGCTGGGTGTCATCGAAGATGGAGCACCTGCGTCGCGAGAGGAAGAGGATAGTGCTGGGCACAAGGAGGACGACACAAGAGACGGACAGATTCGAGGAGGAAGATTACAGCATCAGTAACAGCATCAGGCATGGAGATCAGCGTCAGCGAAGCAAGCATTGATTTTGAGATGGTCATCACTTTGACCTTCACGGCCTCTTTATTCTCTCCTTCTCATTCCCAGCATATGACAATGCTTCCATGCAAGAACAAGACGTAGTTCATGAGTAGAAGCAAAATTGAGATCAAGAGAACAGAACATAGCATTTCACTGTACAACAGAGGTATCAAAAAGTCCCACGCCTGTGGGAGAAAAGAAGTCTACCCTCTATCTCATCAAACCACACATGCAAGTCCCATATCTCCCCCGACATCCATGGCGCCTCTTTTGTAATCACCACCAGACCAGACCAGAAGAAAATTCACTTTGAAGAAAAAAAAGGGTTGAGGCATGCACGTGATAGATAATATCGACAATGACGGCAGGGTTAGGTCCGTCGGATAGAGTGTCAGCGGTGGTATGGTGACCAAGCGACTGAACTACACATCATACTCATGTAGAAGGGGCGGATTTGGTCTTCTTGCTCCAGTCGGGCTTCTCGACACCGTAAATTTCTCGGTATTCCCTGGCATATCTTTCGAGATCTTTGGCAGCCAGATCTTCGTATTTCTAGGATGCAGGTTAGCAACAGGCAAATTGTCGAAAATGAATGTCGAGACGCACCTTTCTCTCGCTGGCGGACAGAGCATTGAATTCAACAGCAATGTCCTTGGCAGCATCGCCAGCCTTGATGCCGCGGAAGTCACCAGAACTGAAGCGTTCACTGTGGAAGATGATCCAGGAGCCTCTGGCACGTTTGACCAGACGATCATCCTTGATGGGCATGTATTTGTTCCCGGTGTCTGCGAGCTTGTTGCGCAATTGTAAGCGGGCGTTGTTGGCAGTGAGGATCTCAGCAGGAGTGTGGCCATGGAGCCACTCTTCATACTCGCGCAGACTCTTTGCATTGGCCTCGTTGACTTGGTGGTTCAAGTGCTCTTTCTCACGGGTGGACAGATTTCTGAATTCTTCGGCCAATTGCTTGATGACGGTTGTGACGGGGGAGCCTTGAGCTCTGTCTTTGGCGTTCTCTCTCACGTAGATGGCCCAGTTAGCGAGCTGTCTGTTCTTGGGAGGAGAAAGAGCTTTGGCTTTGAGCAGCTTGATCTGTTCTTTGGCCTTGGCTTCTTTTGCCTGTTCTGAGATGGCGGCCTGCTCTTCGGGACTCAAGAGCTTGTAAGCCTTCTTCGCAGCAGCTTCCTTGGCGGCGGTTTTGGATATCGGGCCGGCCTTGTTCTTTGGTACAGTGGTGCCAGCTGCCTCCTTCTTCTTGGGTGTAGTAGAACCATCGGCCTTGGTGCGGTATGATCTGGAAGCAGACAATGAAGAAGCGACTACCGGGGTCGCGAGACGCGCATTGGAAGGGCCAGCGCGGGCAGCCAAGCGGAGCGGAAGACGGAGCGCGAGCATTGTGTGGGTTGCGCGCGTGAAGATGTGAGCAGACCAGATGAACCGATAGGGTTGTTAACAGTTGTTGTAGCTCGGAAAGAAGTTGCGAAACGAAAGTAGCCAGGGAAAGAGACAGAAACAGCCGAGACGAGCAGTTGTTGATGTTTGAAACGAGGGAAAGCACGCGGTCGACAACACAAGGAACGAACGACAGGGTAGCTGCTGCCAAGATGAGCGTCACGAAACTCTAAATCCAGCCGCCCATCCCCGCGAACCTTGAGTCTCGGGCCATTCGCTGTCGTAGGTCCATCTAATATTTCTCAACTTACCATCACATATACAACATGTCTGGAAGGCCCCGCTCTCCTCCTCGCCGCAGTGGTGATTCGCGCCGTGACGACCGTTATCGTAGAGACGACCGCCGAGACCGTGACGACAGAAGAGGAGACGACCGCTACTACCGCCGCCGTTCTCCAGAGCCTGTAAGCCGCTGTCCCAATGTTCATAAAAACACCTTCTTGTCGCTTACATACTTCCAGAGAGACCGCTACAGCCAGGATCGAGACCTCATCTCTTCTCGCGGTGGTCGCGATCGCCGCTTCGAAGAACGCCCGCTCAGTGACCGCTCACGCGACAGAAAACGCTCTCGAGAAAGATCTCCAGTAAAGGACCGTAGAGACCGCAGTAGAGATAGACCTCGTGATTCGCGCCATCACCGTGATGACTCGCGCGACAGAAAACGTCCCAAGCGCACTGATTCTGTCGAATCTAGAGCTCGCTCTGCACGCGACGATGCTAGAGGCAGCCTCGCCAATACCAAGTCCGAACAACCCACCTCGGCCCACGCTGCTGACAAGGCTGCAGAAGAGGAACGAAAGAAGCTTGAGCGTCAAGCAAAGGTCGAAGCCTGGAAGAAAAAGCAAGAGGAAAAGAAGAAGCTGCCACAGTCTCCCGCCACACCTGCTACCCCTGCCCATGTTGCTACACCTACTGACACAGCTGCATCTTCGCCCAAGTCGACAGCTCAGGACGAACCGCAGAAGGGCTTTGCTGGTGGAAAGTTTGATCCCAAGGCCATTGCAAAAAAGGCGGCAGCTGCCACGGCGAAGCTATCAGCGCTTGGAAGTGATGTTTCTATACCCGGGAAGTCCAAGACTGCCGCTGTCGCGGCTCCTCTTACTGCCAACAAAGCGGCTGACTTTAGCAAGAAACCCTTTACCAGTCAATCCAAAGGTACGTTATTTCCCTACTGGGTTGTCAGCACACTCGACTGACTTGAAAACAGCAAACGCCGCGACCGCATCGGACGCCCTCAAAAAGGGCTTTGGTCTCACAGCATCGCCCGCCGAAGAGAGATCGACTCCTCAGCCGGCCCCTGCCATCGACATGGACGACGAACAAGTCGAGCGTCGCAAGTTAGAGAAGCTTCCTACACCCGATCTAAACGATACTGGGGATGCTGCGCTTGCTAACCAGAATGACACCCATGATGACGATGGCGATGTCGACATTGCCGATGCAGGATCCGATCAAGATATCGACTCCGCTGCACGACTTGCCGCAGAAAGACGTGCTGCCCAAGCCGCCGAGGCTTCCGTGGACGACGACGATGCCATGGAGGGTATTCAAACCGCTCAGACCGCCAACGCAGCCGAAGAAGAAGACATTGATCCTCTTGACGCCTTCATGAATGGTCTAGCCGAGGAAGCCCCCATGCCAACTCGCAGATTCACAAAGACCAAGATTCGCGAGGCCGAAGATGTTTTCGGTGATCAGGACGGTGCAGACTTGGATGCAATTGGTGAAGATGCTGATGACATTCTTGCCCAGGTGGCCAACAAGAAAAAGAAGAAGGAAATTCCTAACCTCGACCATTCCAAAATCGACTACGAACCCTTCCGCAAGGCCTTCTATACCGAACCTCTCGAAATTGGTCAAATGACTGACGAAGAAGTCAGGGATCTGCGCTTCCAGCTAGATGACATCAAGGTTCAGGGGTCCAAGGTACCTCGTCCTGCCCTAAAGTTCGCGCAATTTGGTCTTGGAACACAGGTCCTGGACGTCATTCGTGATCTTGGATTCGAGATGCCTACCCCTATCCAAGCTCAGACTATCCCTGCCATCATGTCTGGCCGCGATGTCATTGGTGTGGCCAAGACAGGCTCAGGCAAAACGGTTGCCTTTTTGCTGCCCATGTTCCGTCACATCAAGGATCAGCGCCCACTGGAAAGCATGGATGGTCCCATTGGTCTGATCATGGCACCAACACGTGAGCTCGCTGTTCAAATTCATCGTGAGTGCAAACCTTACCTCAAAGTTTTGAACCTTCGCGCTGTGTGTTGTTACGGCGGTGCCCCCATCAAAGATCAGATCGCAGAGCTCAAGAAGGGTGCCGAAATTATCGTCGCAACTCCCGGTCGTCTAGTCGACCTTCTTGCTGCCAACTCTGGAAGAGTCACCAACCTTCGCCGTGTCACCTATGTCGTTCTCGACGAAGCAGACCGCATGTTCGACATGGGTTTCGAGCCTCAGGTTGTCAAAGTACTCACCAACATTCGACCCGATCATCAGACAGTTCTCTTCTCAGCCACTCTTCCCCGTACCATGGAGTCGCTTGCTCGCAAAGTTGTTCATAAGCCAGTCCAGATCACTGTTGGAGGTCGTAGCACAGTGGCGGACACAATTACCCAGAAGATCGAGGTGCGTCCCGAGTCCACCAAGATGTACCGCACACTTGAAGCCCTTGGCGAATTGTTTGAACACGACGAAGATGCTCGTGCTTTGATCTTTGTCGAGCGTCAAGAATCTGCAGACGACATGATGATTCAATTACAGCAAAAGGGCTACCCTGCTGTTTCAATCCATGGCGGAAGAGAGCAGATTGATCGTGATTCTGCCATCCAAGACTTCAAGAGTGGTGTCATCCCTGTAATGGTCGCAACATCTGTCGCCGCCCGTGGTTTAGATGTCAAGCAACTCAAGCTGGTCATCAACTACGATTCCCCCAACCATCTGGAGGATTACGTCCACAGATCTGGACGTACCGGTCGTGCTGGCGAAAAGGGTACTGCCATCACATTTGTCACGCCTGAACAATCCAAATACTCGGTTGATCTGGTAAAGGCCTTGAAGATGAGCAACCAAGATGTTCCCGAGGAACTTCAAAAGATGTCATCTGAATTCCTGAAGCGTGTCAAAGAAGGCAAAGAAAAGGCTGGCGCTATCGGTTTCGGTGGCAGAGGTATCGAACGATTCGACGAACAACGTGCCGCCGAACGCCAGCGCGAGCGTAAAGCTCACAAGCTCGAAGGCGAAGAGGAAGAAGAGGAAGAGGAAGACAAGAAGAAGGCGCCTGAAGAAAAGATCAATGTCGTTAAGAACACCGGTTCACCTACTCCCACAACCGCAAACGCAAACGTTCCTGGTGTCCCTGCTCACATCGATCTCAACGCTGATATCAAGGTTCACAAGACCGAGGTACCTGCGCCTGCGAGCAATCGTCCTCTGGATCGCGTCGCGGCTGCTGCTGCCAACATTAACTCTCGTCTCGGTGCACGCAACGCAACTCGTCCTGGTGTACCAATCGACAACAAAGGCCCTGATGCTGGTGCCTATCACGCGACACTCGAGATCAATGACTTCCCCCAGAAAGCACGCTGGGCTGTCACCAATCGCACCAACGTGGCCAAAATTCTTGAGTCTACCGGTGTCTCCATCACTTCGAAGGGCAACTTCTATGCTGCCGGCAAGGATCCGGGCCCAACCGACGCACCCAAGCTTTACATCCTTGTCGAGGGTGATACAGAACTCCAAGTCACCCAGGCTATGCGCGACCTGCAACGTCTGTTGAAGGAAGGTACGATCGCAGCCGCGGATAGCGAGGCTCGCGCACCCACAAGTGGTCGCTACACTGTTACTTGATCTCGACTTGGTCTTGAGATACCAAGAAAATTGTTTAGTTCCGACAAAGGTAAGCATGGCGGATTTTCTTATCTTTTACGCAAACCTCATTCACCACCATTGCCTTTGAGGCAGGCTCTAACGACTGTGATCTTTTGATCACACTATCTTGCATTCATCACACTGCCTGAAGACTCGAAACCATGGGTCTTTTTTGTCGCCTGCATTTGCGAGAAAAGCACAGCATGGTCTACAAGCCAAGCCACACCATTCCATTCATAGTCATATTGTAGATATCGAAACGGAAAAGAAAATTGAAATCTTTTATGCTGCCATTTGAAATTATGCCCGTACTCCCCAGCATGTTTACGACGCGTAAACGCCTGCGGCTGGAGACAACGGCGGCGGGATCCCGCCGACGTCACTTGGCATGCGCAGGAAACACGATGTCAACCTTGTCTTTTGTACGTGAAATTGCGAGACGTGTCACGAACTGATATTGTTCATACTGTCCAGAAAAAGAGTCACCATCATGGGTCCACCACCGCTTGTGATTCGCAACCTCAGCTCGACCCCTCTTGAGCTCAAGGTGATAGAACGCTTCGAGACCCCGCATATCGATGAGCCCAAAGGGTTTGCCAACATCACTCGCAATGTAACCCATTTCGTTGTCTCGAACACTACTGGCAATGTTCCTCCTGCTGGACCGAGTTTTGCACCGCTCATGGAGCATGCCCAAAGCTACGGGCAACAAGAGGTGTCCATTCGTGTTGATCCTTTCACTACCAACAGAACGGACATCAACACTGCTGAAAGATCAGAGAAGGACGTCCTCAGACTGACCTTCGAGTACGAGGGACAGCGCTATCGAGTCGACACACGTACGACTACGCAGTCCCAGGAGTTGATCCCGTTGTCTCCCGACCCGAGGAAGCAATACACTGCCATTTGGATCGACAAGGAAAGCTATCTGGCCATCTACTCTTCCGCAAATATGAGTTGCTGGATGAAAGAGATGGCAGACGCCACACCACTCTCTGGTCTTTCAATCCCTGGTACACACAACAGTCCCACTCACCACAAGGCCTTGCCTTCAGTCAGATGCCAAGCAGTATCACCTAAGGAGCAGCTACGCAACGGTGTACGCTTCTTCGATATTAGAGTACAGCCTGAAAAACCAGAGGATCCAAACCACGATGGTCTCGCTCTTGTACATGGTGTGTTCCCCATTTCGCTCACTGGGACGAAGCCTTTCCGCAAGCTCGTTGGAGACATCCAAGAGTTCTTGCGCGAGAACCCATCCGAGACCCTCATCATGAGTCTGAAGCGCGAAGGTCCTGGCGAGCATACAGATGAGCAGCTGTCCAACATCGTCAAGCAGCACTACGCCAATGACAACAATCTCTGGTTCACTGAGCCTCGTGTTCCTTCACTGGGCGAGGCACGTGGCAAGATCGTCTTGATGCGTCGTTTCGCACTTGCCGAACCCTTGACTCATGAATGGGACGGTAGAGGATGGTGTCTCGATGCTCAGAATTGGGCTTACAACACGCCATGCGACAATCACGGCTCTGTATGTGTTCAGGACTTCTGTGAGGTTCTCGAGACCGAAAATATCCAGAAGAAGATTGACTTCTGCTGCGAGCACTTTGAGCGCGCTGGTGCCCAGGTGTGCCCTGTACCTGGTATCACCACAGATGCTGTCAACCCTGTTCCTCCAGGCCCTCTTTACCTCAACTTCTTGTCCGCCAGTAACTTCTGGAAAGTCGGATGCTGGCCGGAGCGTATCGCTGCCAAGCTCAATCCCGCTGTCACCGAGTTCTTGTGTCTGAAGCACGACACTGCTGAGGGTGACAATAAGGGCGATGGTGGTGTGGGCATCGTGGTCACCGACTGGGTTGGCAAGGACGGTGATTGGGATCTGATCAGATGCATTGTGGGAATGAATTCACGTTTGGAGCTCAGAGAAAAGCAGTAGATGATGACGAGTCTGTGAAATACATGAAGAAGGTCCTTTTGGGTGTACGAAAATCGATACTGATAATGTAGCGAAACTGCTTTTCTATATGTGCATATCACAATAGCCAACATTGTTCCGCACTTTGGTTTTGGTTTTGCGGATCACAACCTATTTCCTGCCTACACGACTTCCATGCGAAGTAGCCGAGAGCGCCCTGGTGGTTCCTTCTCGCAGTATCTGTCATTGCGCAGCAGGAATACCGGTAATCTTGCTTGTTGAGTATCGTCTTCAGTCCATCATCGGTCTTAATCTGATCCAACTAGTGTACACTCAACATGGGTGAATGCTCGATGGACATCACAACCTTCTGCTCAGCTTCCGACTACCCACGACACCTATTGACGATGTTCGTAAATTGCTTCCCCAAGCTATGGCTCATATGCAAACCATCGGATTCATGCGTTGACCTTTATATCACTTCGGCAGCTTGCACATAGGCTGTTTGTACTGACTGTTTGCCGACATCTTTGGTAAACTATTTGATGACTCTCACATTCTCGTTCGCTTCTGACACTTACCCTGTGTCTACCTATTTCGATGCAATCTCTTTCTCTCTGAGCTGTATCGCCCGGCATTATCATGGATTCTCCTCCATCATCCATTTCTGGTCGCGAGTTCCCCGATCCTCTTGATCTCCAGACTCTTCAAGGTACGCTTCCGCCCCATCACGCTCTCTCCATTGGCTGATCAATATCAGATTCGCGCTCGACTATTCCTCGCTACCTATTCAAATGCTACTCACCTTCGTCAGGTAGTAGATGCTCAACTAGATTCATTGGCCCAAGAGCCCGACCAACCACATTCGGTCCACACACCCAAGATATCCTTGAATGCCACTTGCGATGGGGCAAACAGATAAGGTCGGAATTTGTGTCTTGGACCAACTCCATCTTGGTGGCGCTCGTCTATGCCATTCGGAAACTAGAAGGACAAGATTGGCGTGATCCAACCGGAGAAGGCATATGTATAGCCGTGCTCGATACCAGCACTGTACCAGAGACTGTCCCCATATATCCAGCCGGGACCCTCATGAAGACTTTCGGACTTCCGGACGATGCACCTTACAAACGCTACAATCATTCATGGGAGTTTTTGATGCATGGTAGGGTTAGAAACACACCTTGTATACAGCGATACAGTGTGGTCGCCGTCCAGGAGTTCATCGACAACAATTTCTACCAGATTTTCGAGCCTTTTCAGAGTCCTGACCAAAGGTTGTGGGCACGTATGGACGAGCTGCGCAAAGAGCTATGGAAACAGAATACTGGAGGTTCCGACATGGACAGGATAGCAGACATGGCCAACAAATTTCATGTTGAGTTTCAGCTTCCTGTTGCTCTGGCACTCGCAGCAATGTTAAAGATTGACACAACTTGTGTCGACTGCATCAAGCTACTCGCTGAAGAGGATTTCAAGCACATGAAAATCCCATCTTCATACTCGGCTTGTCCTGTAGACTCATCCTTCCGGTCTGATTACTACGAGGATACACGCTTTTACACACTCTTGATAGGTGTTTACAAACAGAGACTTGTGTCAGAGCAGACCGAATCTATTTCCTCCATTAGCAACACTGCGATCACCAACTCAACCTTAGCCCACGAGGCCATCAACCAACGTAAAGACAGTTTGGTCGCTCCTCCGAGTTCTGCCATCCAAGCGGAGTCCTTGCGTCAGTACTTCCCTCCATCAACAATGATCCACTCAAGCTGACACTGATTACAGCTGGTGAAGACAGTGCTCAAAAAGCACTTAGAAAGCAAGAGACTGCGTCAAAGCTTATGGAGGTAGCTTCGAAGCTCAGAGAGATGGCTTCCGGCCGCCGGCCTATGTATAGTGTCGAACTCCTTGATTTTGCTTCGGATATTGAAAGACTGCAGATTAGTTATGTTCTCGATGGTGGGACATGGTGAGGGTCAGCATCCACTCATTTTGAATCCATGTTGTTGAAGAAAAAGATTTGGTGGTCAAGCTTGTCAGAACAACAGTGTTGGGTCATGCAATTAGACATGAAAGCAATATCAAAGACTTTTGTTCTCCCAAAAGTGTTATTGCTGTGAAACCCCTACATCGAACAAACAAAGACATCATGACATTGCTAAGCTAACGCTCCACATGCACCTCTCCTTTCAGGTAACCCAACCTTCCAAAACAACACCAGGTGACCGACTGAGGTCCGGTCACGAACATCAAGAAAGCAACTTAATAGCCAGCAACAGAAGAAGGAAACAAGAACACCCACAAATGCCTCTCCTCTGCCGATATCCATGCGAGCTACGCAAAAACAGTAAAGAAAAACAACAAGAGAAACAGACTTGACAAACAGCAGCTTCGACGAGCAAGCAAGCAAATCATCATCGAGCAGCACCACCCCAATTACCCTGACTCAACTTGAGCAAGCCCTCCACACAATTCAAATCCTCCTCTTCCGAGCTCTGACGTTCGTCTCTTTCAATCGCACGATGTGCCTTGTCCTTTCTAACACTACTACTAGGAGGTGCATTCATGAATTGCATGACATCCTCGTCATCCTCATCATCGTCGTCGTCCAGGTGTGCGACTTGTGTTCTGCCGCTATGCTTGCCACGGTTACGGGGTGCAGGTGTTTCGTGGAAGCCTGCGTGGGCACGAGGGCGCTTGACTGTAGAGGGCATCACGGCCGGCGAGGTCTGCATCTGATGCAAGAAATGGCGGTCCATGAATGCTGAGGGGCGGTCGCCAGGGCTCCAGTTCTCCTTATCTGAGTCTGTGGCTGATATCTCGAAGGTAGGCGTCTGCTTGAGTTTGGGGGTCTTGGCCAAGAGCAGCGGGTCATGATGTGCTGGTCTTCTGTTTGTGGATTGCATGTTACGCGCTGAAGAGGAGCGTTGCATCAGGGGCTGGCGGAAGGGAGTTGCGGCTACAGCAGAAGGAGCCGAGGAAGGAGGTGGTGCGGTGAAAGACTGGCTTTGACGCAAACGCTTGACTGCACGGTCTTCGTTGGAGATGGTCTGAGGATTGAGACGCTTCAGGGAAGGCACGCGCGCCAAGGGGTTGCAGGCGCGATCCTTTTCCTGCTGACGTAGTAGGGAGATGGCTTCAGCGGCATCACCACTGGTTTCCTGGTTGGCACGATCCTCGAGCTCGCTGCGAGCACCACGATCTGCAAAGAAAGACCACACGCGTGAGTCGCGAGATCTTCCACTGGGTTTGCGACGAAGGCCGGTGGAACTTTCCTGACTGCCCGGAGTATCGCAAAGACTGATCTGGCTGTTGGTACGGTACAGCTCGTTTGATTGACTGGCAGGCTCGTTAAAAGAAGCACCAGCCGTCACTGGGGGAGGAAGCTTGCGAGGAGGAGATGAGGTCAAGTCATCACCCTCCATGACACGAGCAACACCATCTGCTGTCATGGACAGGCGGATTTTGGAGTCGGACTTCCTTAGACGCTTGCTCGGTTGGTCCTGGGTGTTTTGGATATCCTCTTGCGAATCTAGTGCGGTGAAGGAAGCGTTGTTACGTCTGTTAGACAGATAACCAGCTTTCGAAGCCGAGTCCTGCGAAGCCGGGTCTTGTTGTGAGCTGGGGACCTCGATGAATGAGGTTGACGCATTCTGGCTGGCGGGAAGGGCTGTCTTGTCTTGGGATGTTGAGTCGGTCTCGGCATCCTGAGTCGCGTCAATCTGGCTAATTGAGGTGTCTTCGAGCTGATCTGCGGTATGGGCATCGTGGGGAGACGAGTACGAGGCTTGGTATTGGGCGATTTCGCGAGGGTCCAGTGGTTTCGACTTTCTACGCGAACTCTGGCGACGGTTCTGGAACCAAATCTGCACATGGGTTTAGTCTCGACGCGTAATTGGGGTTTGGATGGATTGCGATACCTGTACCTCCTTCTCCCCCAGCGCGACGCGACTCACGATGTCCATACGAGTGGCCTTGTCTGGTTTCGAGTTCTTCGCGTAGGCTTCCTCGAGAATTTTCTGGTCATCGGGACTATTTCAGGCTTAGTCGGGCTGCACGTGCTGGAAATGGTATGAATGATTCTTACCTCGTCCTCCTTCTCTTTTGACGAGCCAGAGGTTTGTTGTCGACATTGGGAGGGCGATTGTTGGCCAGCGTGTCTGTCGAGTGTACCAGAAAAGGATAGCTATTGGCTGTCGCCTTCAATACCAGGGATGCCTCGGTCTCGGGCTGCGGTGCATAAGGCGACTCGGACGTCGATGAGTCCCTCTGGGTCGTCGTCTCGGTACTATGTTCCTCCATGACTGCAGTTGACACGTATGTTGGGCGAGGGAGTGGTCTCGCTGGACGAGCTGAATAGAAGATGGGCGGACCAGAGCGGTGGGACGCGACGCGAGCGTGGAGCACTGGAGAAGCCACCGTCCACGCTAAAGCCACGGAATTTATGAATGAACTCGACTTGTCCTCCTTCCTGCCCCCAACAACATCTTCAATCCAGAGAAGACGCTCTGTTATACTAATCGAGAGTCATGTTTGATTTGAATGTCCTCTCGTGAACTCTTAAAAATCAGTCCTCCCTTTGAGTCGTCGCCAAAGGGCACATTTCTCTTTCGACCAAGGTCAAGAACGCGTCAAGCAGTCGTTTTCAACCTCTCGAGATTCTGCGCCTTTCAATCATCCTCGTCCGACGTCGTAGCACTCGATCTTGTTTCGCCATCCGTTCTCAATCCCCTCCATGTCAACTGGCCCTGGTCAACTTCGCGCTCTAGTACGTCTTTGCATTGTGTATTTATTTCCTGTCTTCCACCAAAAACGCGAAGGAGGAACCAAGCTCGTGACCCGCGCGCCCACGTTTCAACTCTCAACGTTCCTCGAACTCTGCCAATTGGCCCGAAACCCTAACTACATAGCTATTCACGACTACACCTCTACTCGAGTAGTTATCCACCCACTTCTTGAGATGATGCTGTGCATCTTCGCTGTCAGCATTCTCAAAATCACCGCTAACTCTCGAGCAAGTTCACTGATGAAGTACACTGCAGTCACTTTGTTAGTGTTCGATCAATCACTTAATACGCTTGGGTCTTGAGCTGCGCTGATAGCTTTATTAATGCCGACGCCTCGTCGACCAGTCCTGATGTAACAAAAAGGCAGCGAGGGGTTATCAAGTCATATACTCTACCCTATGACCACCACTGTACGGTTGTTCTGCTGTCCATCGAGTATCATGGTGCCAATATTGGATCTTGCAGGTGGTGCAACCCTGGCTCCAACTGTGACATCTCGGTCTTCTTCGTTGCAAGTGGAATCTCAAGTCTTCATGACCAGCATGGCTTCAGTACTCGCTCTAGAGTACTAAGGCTCCATCGTGTGTGTAGTACGCTCAATTGTTGCTTGAAAAAGAGGGTAATGTCTCGCTACAGTTTACTGGCGGCATGTCTGATCCAGCCGTCTCAGAAGCAAGCATTCACATGCTGGCTCATCTAGACACGACAATCCTCTCGAGACACGAATCTTATCTTCTAGTTTGAACAGTACTCAACTCTATATTACACGAGGAAGTCTCTTGACATCGCCGCCGTCGAGACCCTGGGATCCACATATACCAGGGCCAATACAAGCAGCAGTACTTATATGCAGCGTTCTCAGGAAGAAAAAGAAAACCATCGGACAACGCGGGATACCCACTACCCCAGCTCCAGGTCCCTGACAAGAAAGGATGCTAAGAGGTGTCAGACCCTTGATCGACTTTATTAACAATGGAGCCCAGGGTGTCGGATTGCTTTAATTCGTTGCTCCTATCACCCGACTCATCTCGAAGTCTGTGTACAGATACTGGACAATTCCTCACAAGAACACAATCTTACCAGAAACAATATTCAAATTACTGAGTTGAATATCGAAACTCTTGTCAAAGTTACAGCTTTTGTGCCAGCCAATCTATGACATGAGCACCAAGAAGTGTTGCGGCCTTTGGCCGAGAGCTCTAGCAGAAGGGAAACCTTCACTGACAAACACGTTGTTCCACTACAGCGTATAAAACGAGTGTTCGCATGCTCACGCGATAGAAAATATTGTCAGTCAGTTTTACAGAGTCTGTGCAATCCAGCTTCAAGTCAAAGTGCCCTGAAGTGCTCTCTGACGTACACACGTACAGCATGAGCAGCCGCGCCAATTTTCTCAAAGGAATAAACTCCGCAAAAATAGGAAAACAGCAAGTATCAAGTAGAGCCGACTGCAGGCCGTTGATCGCAATGTTGTTGCGCAAAAGAGATCGAATCCTCCACCCCTCCATCGAGAACTTCGCGAAGTTGCGACTCCACCAACACCGACGCAGTGGAGTTCCAACGCCTTGGTAAAGCCACGAACATCAACAAAATTTGGTATTCATGATGGATCGGATGATGCAGTTTGGTGTGCACAGTCCGCCTGGGGCATTCGGTGTTCGACAAGTTTCTGTTCTCTGAAAATTGCAAGGTGTTGATGCTCCATTGCCCCACCGCATGATGTAAGTCAGGCGTCATAATTATTTTTGCGACTGATCATTGAATTGGACGATGGGTTCAAATATGAGCATCTTGCAGTCTCTGAAGTATTCTTTCTCTACTCATCTCATATCTCAAACGATTCTCAATCACACAACTCAACTACCAATCTTCACCTTCCAACTCCAATCCACCACTACCACACTACATCACAATGTCCGGCACCGAACAGACCTTCCACTACACCAAGGAGGACGTCCGCAAGATGGAGCAGCGTGACTCCGCTGCCCACGGTGGTAACGTCACTGCCGACTCGAACGCTTCTGCCATGCAGGTTAGTATTCTTCAATCTTCTCAAATTCCATACTTGCATACTAACATTTATATCTCAGTCCATTGTTGACCAGGCCGACAAGAACAAGGCCGAGCTCATCGAGGAGCGCCGCAGCAACCTCCCCAAGCCCGAGGACCCTCCCGTCAAGTCCGACTTCAACTCTGCCGACCCTAGCACCGTCAACGTCGGCTCCGGTGCCATCTCCGGCGGCTTCTCTGTTGGCAACGACGCTCTCCGTGAGCCCGCCACTGGTGACTCCGCCGTGAGAACCGACGGTGCCGCCTACGGTGTCAACACCCTTGGTCAGGGTGTCGGTCGTGAGGGCAAGGACGGCCTTAACGGTCTCCCCAACGACGCTGTCGCTCGTGAGGCCAAGGGCAAGTCCAACCTCGCCGACACCACCGGCAAGGACTACGGTTACCCCAAGAACGACCCCTCCAACGCCTCGTAAAGTGGCCTTGTGACGACTCTTTTTGATGTCAGGAAAGTTATTTTTCGCAGCCATCTGGTGCAGGGCGCCACAGGATATTGGCTTGCATGAGGGATGAACTCTTCTTTTTGTCTTATGTACTATCACAGACCTGCGAAGGAGCGCGCAGGTATTTTTCATCAGGCATTATATCAAGCCAAATAATCATGAATGAGCATTCAAAAATGCTTCGGAAATGAAAAAATGAATTCAACGTACTCAAAACATATCCATCTTTCTACCTCTTCAATGTTTTGTGAGACTTGTGCATTGTTCTGAAGCCTCATTCTGCTGCTCTAATTTACCTGGGTTGTTAGCATGGGAACAACTCCACCTAGCAATGTCCCAATGCCCTATCAACAATCGATTGAGGCTCAACACTATTCCTAGTGCTAGAAATCTCTGCCACGAGAGTGGATTATCTAAAAAGAGGTTGCGACAGTTGCGGCGGAATCAAAGTTTCGGAAGTGGGTGGGTCACTTCACAGAGCCTCCAAATCTTTAATCAAACCACCAAACCACCACGAAAGCACAATTGATGCCTGTTCTTTGAGATCTATACCATTTGACAGTATGTCTCTTCTGCTCTAATAGCACATCCGAGGGGTATCAATACCCTGACTATTCGGACCCCTTCCGCATGACAACCATGATTGATTGGCGTCATTATCAGGTGCGGGGCACTTCTCGAAATTTAGGTGGGGGTAAAGTTTGAATGATGTAACAATCACGATTGTCACAAAGTACAGATCGCGTGCGAACCTCGAGGGCGGGAACATGGTGTACTGATTACGTCGAGATGATGTACCGCGGTGAATAGAGACTCTACGCAATAGGTGGAGCTTGACGAAGGGAAGGAGCTCCTGCAGCAAACAAAAAGCAGCACAGGAAGCTATCTTCTTGCCTTCCAATTCATACAATCAACAAACCATCAAGTCCACCCTTTTTTCAAGTTCAAACAAACCTCCTTCACATATCAATCAGAATGTCTTCCACCGGAACCAAGGTATGTTGAGCTCGAAACAGCTTTGGAATTGGACATCTTCTGACCTTTACATCACAGGTCACCAACGACCCTCAAGGTATTAACAACCCCAAGGTCGAAAAGGCCGGCACTATCACATCAGACTCTCTTGCTGGAGAGTCGCTGAGCCAAGGTGGTTCGTTCGGCGCTGGTAGCCACGCAGCTGCCTCGCAGCAACCCTCCAGCTCGACCACAACCAACAACACGGACATCTCTGGTGCAACAACTCTTCAAGCCGCCTCCGATGCCGAGGCCCGCCAGGCATTGGAAGGTTGGAACGAGGAAGCCCAGCTGAACGCCGCGCGTGGATTGAGCAGTGATCATGGCAGCAGAGCCGCACCACCGCCGACCTCTTCGTATCTCGCCAATGGACCCGCTAACACATCGGGCACCGCAGGCCAAGCCCCTCACGGCAAGAACATCTCCGAGGGTGGCTTCGACAGCAACGCTCCCAACGCCTCCTTCAACAACGACATTGGCGGCAAGAACGACCCCGGCCGTGCCGCCCTGAACGACATGCAGCGCAACGCCCAGCAGTCTGCTGGTGACGCCGGTATCCCCAAGCAGGGCGGTGTCTCCAACGACGGCCAGTTCGACGCTCTCAAGGACACCTCTGCTTAAGCGGATTCATTCCTTGATGGCATGAAGTCTTTTTTGTTATGATACGAGATGCATGACCTACCATATTTTATCAGAGCACTGGTGCTTTGATGGACAGCTCAAAGGTAGCTGATCCTATACGATGTACTTTTAGTTAGCTCTACAGCAAAATAATTGCATGAACCAAGCACGCCAAGCGTGTATTCACAGAAGATTTGTATGCCTTTCAAATTGTGGTTGATGAGAACTTGGGCTGTGGAAATTTTCTCGAAGCTGGCATTTCTCATCGTAAAGCTTTTGTGAGTCGTGAGCGGCGACCAAGACATTTTGATGACCCTGGCCTCAAGAGTCAAGGTAGATGCAAGAAGCTTTCGTGACGATCGTGAACTTGTTGGTTGTCTGCCGTCCTATTCTGTCCAATCCTTCTATGTACAGTGACAGATAGACCGTTTGGGTAGAGAATCCTGTTGACGCACAGAACTTGGGCTTCAAGATGCAGGCGTCGTGCGATACCCTTACCGCAGCGGTCCTTTAGGCGTCAAGCGTGGGAAGAGTACCCCTTGGCCGTGTTGCTGTTTCTCGTCGGGCAGTCAGTCTAACGAAGCGTAGCCCCATGTTTTTCAACCGATTGATCAACAGGCATCTCATGCCTCGACCTTGAGCTTCTTCATAGCCTCCAGGATATCTGCACCATCGTCGTCCTCATCGACAAAGGCTCTGGTCGCAATACCACTCTCCCAAAGCTCTCTCCCCGACATCTTCTTCTCTTCCTTTCCACCTCTCTTCTTCTTTTCCTCGGCCTCCCTTTGCTCTTCGGCCTTCTTTTTGATGTCTGCCATTTCCTCCTTGAACCTGCGACTCCAGTCCAGATATGTTTCTCTCGTGACCTTTGTACCTTCGAACTTTCTGTTTTCCTCCGCTTCGGCTTCTGCGGCTTCCATGTCCTTTGCTGCTTGAACTGCTTGTTGTCGTTCGGCGATCAAAAGTTCGGCTTCGTCCTTTATGGTGGTGACAAGGGTGAAGACCATGGCCATGCCTAGGTTCTCTTCGATCGTTGCGGTCAGGCCATCTAGAAGGCGTGTCTTGTCCTCTTGAATGTCCAGATGTTTATGTTTAGGGGCGTTCGGAGGTGCTGAGAGATCTAGTCGGGGAGCTACATCTGGGTAGTCTTCTGGGTATGAGACGGAGAGGATGAGAGTGGCTTTTGAGGATGTCAGTCGTCTTTCGCCGATGGTTACTGTTTCTGATGCGTACGAGGGGATTCGGTAGAGTCGTCATCTTCAGTCACTTCGAGTTGTATCGACACACGGTATTCGGTCTCGGAGATGTCTGGTTCCCTGTCAGCGCATTGTGTTCTTCCTCGTCGTCGGATATTCAAGATAACGGACCGGTAATTTCTTCGGGGAAGATGGAGTCGAGGACTTCACGCTCCTCTGTTTGTTCTTCTCTACCCATGATTCACGTAATATAATTTTGGGGATGTTCTGGATTTGACTGGAAAATGGCAGTTAGAAGCTTCTCATGCGGGCAGCAGCAGTTCGCTGTGGCCGTCTCCAACAAATGATGTCGGGATTGAGGTCTGTGCTCCAATTTTTCTCGAAGACGGAGCGCGTAGCGGAGAAGCATTTCTGTTTCTTAACTCTACACTCTTTCCCTCAGTCTTACGTGAAACTTGGTCAGCTGGTCTGCATATTCAACACCAAGCTCATAAACCACTACGCGACCGAGCAACTCCAACAAATCCCTCACCTACATCCACCACCAAAGCTACCGACAAGAAAACAGAACAATGGCCAAAACCAAATCAAAGAAGAGCCCAAAGAGCTCGTCGCAACCCAAAGAGTCTCCCGAACAACTCTACGACCTCGCCATCCAATGCGTCGAGACTAGCGAACCCGAACAAGCCCTCGAACACGCTCAAAACCTGCTCGTCCTCGTCCGCCGTCTCCAAACTCCCAATGCCGTCCTTCCCGCTTTGAACCTCCTCGGTGAAATCAGCATCGAACTCGGCGACGCAGATTCGGCCCGCGACTACTTCACCCAAGCCGTAGAGGCCGACCCCGAGGGCACAATTCCCGAGTCCGTGGGCGGAGGTGCAGAGAAATTCTTATGGTTGGCACAGTTGTGTGAAGAGGGTGGTGCGGCCAGTGTTGGCTGGTTCGAAAAAGGTGCTGCTGTCTTGAAGAGAGAGATCTCCGAGCTCGAGGCCATGCAAGAAAGAGACGAGACTGCCGAGGTGCTTTTGGAGGAGAAGAGAGGAAAGCTTGCGAATGCACTCTGTGGTGTTGTCGAGGTTTACATGACCGATCTCTCGTGAGTCGCTCCTGAGGAAACCCCGGGGAGAAGAAGTGAAATTTGCTAACAATACGGTGTAGATGGGAGACAGACGCTGAACAACGATGCGAAGCTTTGATCACAGAAGCCATGATGGTCGATCCTGACAGCCCAGAGGTGCTGCAGACACTAGCCTCTGTCCGTCTCTCACAGCTCAAGCCCGAAGACGCTCGTGCTGCCCTCACTCGCAGCATCAGCATATGGAAGGACCTCGAACCCGAAGATCCTCTGATTCCCGACTTCCCCACCCGCGTTAGTCTTGCCCGTCTACTGATGGAGGCCGAGATGGAAGAGGAAGCCATGGATGTATTGGAGCGTTTGGCTCTGGAAGACGATCAGAGTGTCGAGGCCTGCTACCTTGGTGGCTGGTGTTTACAACTCATGGCAGACAAGAAGAAGACACAATTTGGCGACGCCATCAACAACCCCGAGACCGAGCAAGCCAAGGAATTGTTGGCTACATTGAGAGCCAGCAGAAGTTGGTTGCTCAACACTCTCAGACTATACAGAGTCTTGGAGTACGAAGACGAGAGACTCAAGCAGCACACTGAGGAATTGGTCGAGGCACAATGTCAAGTTCTGGGTCCTCCGCCAGAGGAAGGCAAGGAGGACGAGGAAGATGATGAATGGGAAGGCATTGACGAAGATGACGAAGCAGGCGATGCTGATGAGGAAATGGCTGGCATGTAGAGGGTGAAAAAGTACCTATCTTGTTTTTTTCGCATGTTGATACCATAGACATTTCACAATTTGCGACCATCGGACTTTGTTCCGTCACACTACATGTTTACAACCTTGCAAATTACCAATAATGAATCAATTAGATGACTTGTCGCATTGCATATTCAGCGTGGATGTCGATGTCTTGTGTTTCATTCCAGCGAGTAGAACGGCGTTGTGTTGCCAGAATGGGGGAGACGAATAGAGCGAAGTGACTGGTAGCAAATGTCGAAGTGTCCAAACATGGAGGATAGAAACAGAATCCAGAACGACTTTTATTTCTTTCCCGGTCCTAGTAATACCAGACTTCACGTTCGCAATGTAAAAACAAATTGTCGAGAGTGAAAAGAGAATTCTTTTGTTTGCGTAAAACATTGGATCATTGGTTGGTAACCCTCAGCTTGTCATTTCTTAAACGCCGAAAAAGTGCGCGCTGCTTTTTTGGTTGCGGTCTTGATGCTGGCTACATTGCTGGCTAAGAAGTGAGCGATAAACCCGTCCTAGAGCCGTCGCCGAACCAAGAAAAAGGGAACCCCGCTATGGTGGGAGAGGAAGTAGCAAGTCGGAAGAGTTGTTGGGCGAAACCATTTATTGGGCCTGGTAGAGTTTTTGTCAGTAACGCTGACTTTGTGTTTTCCCGAAAGGTTGTCGACGGGAGATTGAGGATTGTTATCGCACCTTGACGGCGTAGTTTCTCTGAGGGAAGTGGGTCTGCTTCTTCTTCTGCTTCTCGGTGACGCGCGAAGCATCCTCCTTGCTCAATCTTCTGCGGATGGCACGGGTCTGCTTTGCGCGGAGGTCGAGGGGCAGGTACTTCTTGTTCTTGTAGAAGATGCGCAGCTGCGAGCGCTGGTTGATGTTGATGATGGTCAAGACGCGAGCGATGGACTTGCGGACATCATGGCTGTAAGAGAAGGATATGTCAGAATTGGTGTTCGTATAGGCGCGGTTCGTGTGTGCGTATGTTTTGATGTTCTCTCTTTCTTCTTCTTCTTTCTCTTTCTGGATTCGGAGTGCGGGAAATTCAGTCGTACATTCTGGTGAGCTTGCTCTGGGCACCACCGGAGATCTTCTGGGTGCGGAGCTGGACGAGCTCGGCCTTCAGTTCCTCGAGCTGAGTCTTGAGCTCATCCTTGTTCTTGCTCCAGAGGGTTTGGGCCTTGACCTTAGCGGACGACTGCAATAATTTCCGTCAGCATTTCGACGTGACAGAGCGGACGTATGTGATGGGCGCGCACCATTTTCGCTGTGAGTTAGTAGGATGAGTCGACGGGTGGGCGAGAAGTCGTGTGAGATTCGGCGAAGTTGATTTCCAGAATTTGCTGGCTGTGTGTGTTCCCGCTAGACGCCTTGGCGCGCGACAACCCAATGGCTAATTGTCGGTTTTAGTGATCCGGGGTAGTGCATAAGCCCTGGCTTCACTCGAGCACAAAGCGTGCACAACGCTCTTGCGCAACGTCAGTCGCATGTGAAGGTCGTCGCTTGAACCTGGCCCTTTCCATCCTTGTACAATAATTACCAAATCTTCAAGATGACTTCGACAGGCACTGGCAGCTGGGCACAGTTGCGACAACAGGCTCGGTCACTCGAAACTCAGGTACATGTTGTCTTTCCCGTAATATACTCAGCAACTAACATCCCGTAGACTGATGCCTTGTTCCACACCTACTCTCAGTATGCTTCCATGAGCAGCATCCCTGCCAAACCAGATGAAGACGAACAACGAACTGAAGCTCAGCTACAAGACATACTCGAGAGGGTAAGTCATCCCTAGCTTCCTCCATCAATCACCCAAATAGACTGATGCCTGACAGCGCTCAGCCCTCATCTCCCAACTCTCGCGCCTACTCGACTCTGAACCAACCGCCTCCGCCCTGAAATCTACAAACTTAGCTCGTCACCGAGAACTTCTACAACAACACCGCAGAGAGCTCGACAGGCTCAAGTCCAACATTGGCCATCAACGAGACCGTGCCAACCTTCTCTCCAACGTTCGCAACGACATCAATGCCTACCGTGCACAGAACCCCGAGCAAGCAGAGGCAGACTACATGCTGGACGAGCGCAGTCGCATAGACAACAGTCACAATATGACCGACACGGTCCTCACACAGGCATATGCCATCAACGAGCAATTCGGCATCCAAAGAGAGACGCTTACCAGTATCAACCGTCGCATTGTGGGAGCCGCTAGCCAAGTACCTGGAATCAATAGCCTGATCGGCAGGATAGGTAACAAGAAGCGACGAGACGGCATCATCATGGGCAGCTTCATCGCATTCTGCTTCCTAATCTTCATGTACTTTTGGTAGACACATTTCAAGGCGCGGAGTCTAGGAGTTTGAGGGACATGGAAGCGCTGAAATTGGGAGGGGAGAACATGTCTGATTGTTTTGACTGCTTTATGAAGAATCGACTATTGAGCTGCATGAGGTGCGGAATCAACGTCTGCCTCCAACACACTGTCGGCCCTCTCAGCTTTTGGTGATCCCTTTGGCTTTCGTGTCTCAGCGAGAACTCTCTTCAGGTTCCTGATTAGACTCTCCTGCTCAAGTTCATGGGCAATAGCACTGCCAGCCCAACGAATCTTGCACTCTGTGTCGATCAGGTAGACGTAGCCAACCTTGCTGTTCAACAGGCCGATGGCTTCTCTCATGTCATCGTCGATGCCACGTCTGATCAAGAAGTACTTGCTCCAGTCCTGCTTGGGGCGCATACTTCTCAATCTGCCCGCAAATGCCCGTAGAATCCACCACTTGAGGGCGTTGGGTTCATGATTGATCTCAACCAGCTGTGCGAGTCCTGCTTTGCCTCTAGATCTCTCTTGTTCCAGTACCTCATGCAGCTCTGGGTTCTTGTCTTTTGAGCAGAAAGTTGCGACTTGGTTCTCTGCCCATCCAGACGAGAAGATGCCAAGGACGCTGACCTTGCCTCTCAACGCATGTACTAGATCCTTCTTCTCTGCATTCTTGGTAGAGTCCTTTTCTATGGTGCGACCACGCAGGTTGGGGAACCAGAGGGCATGGTCGGCTTTGAAGACGGACTGCGGCGCAATAAATGTCTTTCCCTTGAAGTGGCGCATAGCACTGAAGTCGCGGAAGTAAGGACGGTACAGTGTATCGCTCAGCTTCTTGCGGCGCTTCAAATGCTTGTCGTAATCCACAAAATCATCTCTGCGTTCTTTCCAGCTGCGATCGTCGATACCAGTATTTTCGCCAGCTCGAGGTGGACGCGGTACTCCGATTGGTCGGCCCAGGGGTTTTGGTACGGGATCCTCATCTGGATCCTTTTCTTCGCGCGGTTTATATGTCGTGGGTTGGGTGGGCTTGGTGGGCGGAGGTGTTGGTTCGGTAGCATAATTGCGTGTTGCTGAGAGGCGGAGTGAATTGCTTTGCGGTGTGACTAGTGCACGAAGCACTCGCAAGCATGATAGCGATGGTGCTTTCATTGCCATATTGTCTATGTTGTTGGTGTATTGAAGATGATGGTCGGAGATGGATGTCAGAGCAGCAGGAAGATCCCCAGTCTCGAAATTTGGCCGCAGATCTGCGGAGTCGACGACCTCCGAGCCCTCATGCTCTCGTTCAACCATCCAACTTGCCATTTTGGAAAAGCAATCCGAGTCTACAATTATGAATGCATGTCTATAGCGTTATTCATACCCTGATTGCGCCTGTTCCAAACATTATACTGGAAACACGCCTTGATGTCTTCTTCGCCATGCAGCGCAATACTCAACATGATTGCGCCTCAGACTTCTCGAGATGCAGAAGCGAAGAAGAAGATCGGATTTGATGCTTTGTATGCGCTGGATAATGAGAGTGACGAAGCCGAAGACGATGGTCTGTTGGCCTCGTTACAGAAGGTGCAAGGCAAGACCCTCGGTGACCCGACCATTTCGCTTTCACGCTCGCGTCGTACGCCAGGCAGGCCTCCAGGCAGCCTTATTCGCTCCAAATCTAACATCATCCCTGCTCTCTCATTATCGACTCAGCAATATCAAAAGCCCAGAAACACTAAGAGTCCTCTTGAGCTTTTGAACGAGCTCAGTGCTGCTGCTACTGCTACTGCTACTTCCACTTCTAATTCTATTGTCAAAGATACTCCTACCCTACAACACCATAACACAGTCACCGGAGTCCCATCACTCGAGAAGCCTGCTGATGATGGGAAGATGCCTCCTTCTTCTGCCCCACCTGCCTCTTCGGCAATACCTATGATCAAGAACAAAAAGGGCAAGGGCAAACAAGTCGTCGAGATCAAACTTGTACCCGAGGATCAACGCATCTTCCAGGGCCTTCACTTTTGTAGGTGACTTCTTGACCTCTATCTCGTACTTCATACTGAACATCCAGATTTCTTCCCGAACAGCGATACGCATCCTGGCCGCAGACAGAGAATCATCAAGGCTATTGAGTACGGCGCATCATGGCAGGACAAATTCAACGACACTGTCACACACATCATTGTTGATCGCGACTACGACTTTGAGCAACTCCTAAAATATCTCAAGCTGAAAGAACTACCGGTAAGTCTGATGAATCTCAACGCTGGGCTCTACAGATACCTTCACTTCGATGGCAGTGACTGACAAAGCTAGGCTGGCATCATAGTCGTCAACGAGAACTACACAGCAACATGTATGGATTTCTACAAGTTAGTGGACACGTCGACCATCGAGTTCAGAGTCAAGGGCTATGAGCCACCAGCCTCTTCGGCGACAATCGCTCAACCAATTCCTTCTCAAGCGTCCGAAGTGTCACTGCAACTCAAGCCTGTGAAAAGAAAGGCCGTGGTTCTTTCGTCGCAGGTGACGTCCGAAGCGAGCCTCAATCTGGTATCTTCTTCTGCTGCATCACTCTCGAACTCTCCTGCGCCTGGTGTTCCGGACCCGCAGCAAGTTCCCAACAAGGACGAGGATGAACTCGACACGGCTATTAGGCAGGCCAAAGAGTCACACCCCCTTGCTTCTGACGATGAGGACGACGTCGAAGGTCATAAGAGACGCAAGACAAACAATTGGCAAGATAAGTTCCAATGCATGCACAAACACACCGGCAAGAGCGGCGATCAAGGACCGAATGCCCACACACTGGTGGTCTTGCAGGAGCTGGCTGATCACTATGACCAAATTCGCGATCAATGGCGGTGCAAATCGTACCGTCAGGCCATATCTGCTTTGAGGAAACAAACGATCAAGATCAGTACTAAAGAAGCGGCAATGCGGGTCTACGGTATCGGCAGCTCTATCGCAGAGAAGATTGAGGAAATTGTTAGAACCACTCACCTCCGCAAACTTGACTTCGCAAAGCTGGATGAGCGCCAGCAGATTCTCAACAGGTTCATGAAGATATATGGCGTAGGCCTTCATGCAGCGGAGAATTTTGCGAGTGCAGGCTACAAGACCATCGACGACTTACTCCAGAAGGCCGAATTGACGGACAACCAGCGTATCGGTATTGACCATTACGATGACTTCAACAGTCGCGTGCCTCGCGCTGAGGTTGAGAAGCACGCTGGCATCGTCAAGAAAGCACTCAAAGGGTTGGACAAAAATTACATAGTCAACACCATGGGTTCTTACCGTCGCGGGGCCCAAGACTCTGGTGATATCGATCTGCTCATCACAAAACCTGGCGCTTCGATCGATGAGATCCGCACGACGGTTATGGACCGCCTTGTACCACTACTCACCAAGCACAAGTTTCTCGTTGCAGCGCTTGCTCAAACATCACAGGCAGATGGTACTAAATGGCACGGGGCCTCTTGTCTACCTGATAGCAGCACCTGGCGCCGCATTGACCTCCTGCTTGTGCCTGAAGAAGAGCTGGGCGCGGCTCTTCTCTACTTCACTGGTAACGACATCTTCAACCGCAGCATGAGGCTGTTAGCTAGTAAGAAGGGCATGCGTTTGAATCAGCGTGGCCTCTACAAAGATGTGCTGAGGGACTATGGCAGAGAGAAGCTGAGTGAGGGTACACTTGTGGAAGGCAAAGATGAGCGAAAAATCTTTGAAGCATTGGACGTACCGTGGAGGCCACCCGAGCACAGAATCTGTTAATCGTGAAGAACCGAGGAGGGATGATTATCGTGTTACGTATCGACTAACGAATTAATGACGAAAAATATCCCTTGTTCTCTGTTATTCTTCCATGGTTTTGCATCCTGTCAGCCAGGAAAGTCCGATGCATGCGTGCTAAGATTATTTGTGTATAGCCATGTCACTGTTTCCACACTCTGCGTGCTTGCCACGGCTATCCAAATGCAACAACCACTTGAAGACACGTTCATTGAAATGGGAAGCTCGGAATGGCAGCCATCTCAGTGGGTAAGTACTTGGATTCCCTGTCCCTTAGTGTAAGAGTAGCACAGCCAGTGCCTGGCGTTGCGATGTCATGCAACCCGGTTTTTGGGCTCATATACGGTAGTTGTGACCATCTGTATCTTCGTTTCTTGTTGTTGGTTGATGTAGTATCGCTTGAGCTTTCAACGTCAGCCGAGCATCGATGAGGTTTCCATGGTACATGTTGCTGGTGGCAGAAGAAATGTATGAAGGTTTATGCTTTTTGATTTACATGGTGTTACTATACAGTGATGAAGAAGGAGAAGAAGAACATTAGGAAAACATGACTTAGTTCTTGCTTGTCCTTCTCTTTCCTTGGTTGCGGACGCGCTCCTGGACAACGTGCTTGTTGGGATTGCGCTTTGCACGAGTCTTGTAACCACCCTTTGCTGGAGTTCCCCAGATGGACACGGGGTGAACGTTACCCTTCGATTTACCTCTACCACCACCGTGAGGATGGTCGGCTGTAGAAAGAGCGTTGTTAGAGAATGAGCATCAGCGCCAGAGAAAAGATCAAACTTACCAGCGTTCATAGCCAGACCACGGACGGTAGGACGGATGTTGAGCCATCTGCTGCGACCGGCCTTACCAAGCATTCTGAAATGGTGGTGAGGGTTGCTGGCAACACCGATAGTGGCGCAAGCATCAGGGCTGACTCTTCTGACTTCACCACTCTGCAGACGAACGGTGACCTCCTTGACCTTCTTGCCAACCTCCTCCTTTGAGACCACTGTAGCGAAAGTACCGGCACTGCGGCAGAAGACGGCACCCTTGCCTGTGGTGGATCCAACAGCGTAAACCTGAGTTCCGAGAGGGATCATGCGCAGAGGCAGGCAGTTTCCACGGAAGGCAGTCTTTGCGGCAAGCATACCAGGATCCATAACACCTCCCATACTCTTTAAAAGCTCGCCAGGGATACCGGCACGGTAACTCTCAATGACATCGCCAGCACGCATACCATCTGCAGCCAAAACGTAGCTCTTCTCTCCAGTCTTTTGCCTCGTGAGGAGGGCCAAGTGAGTACTGCGGTTGGGGTCGTACTCGATGCGTTCGACTGTGTGCTTGCCTGGCTCCATGCGCTTGAAGTCGACGGTACGGATACGTCTTCTGTGACCACCACCGCGGTGTCGCACGGTCACGCGACCTGTGCAGTTACGTCCTCCCTTTCCATGACCGACTTTGGCGAATGTGAGCTTGGCCAGCGGCTTTCCCTTCCATAGATGGTCGTTGATGGGGCGGCGCAAGTGTCGTGTACCGGGAGTGCGAGGCTTGTATGTACGGAGTTCGAAACCACCACGTCTTCGGCTGGCGGCAGCGGTGGGAGGGTTGAAGGCAATGGCATCGGTCGTCGTTTCACGGGTCGTCGTCGCTACTGTGGGAGTCTCGGCGGCGGTGGCATATGTGCGGCGGGCGA